>Ga0272441_10009871_pt1 | contig 14612 bp, 14 predicted proteins | sample SSMProp6N_FD_193582 | JGI IMG/M metagenome (GOLD analysis project Ga0272441, IMG submission 193582) | Marine sediment archaeal communities from Little Sippewissett salt marsh, Falmouth, MA, United States - SSM-Prop-6N | ecosystem: Environmental > Aquatic > Marine > Wetlands > Sediment ... | reverse complement strand
ACAGCCTGCAGGGTGAGGATACCACGCAAGATTCATGACAAGGCAACAAGACTGATTACTTGACGTGTATGGCGGTTCATGCTGCACTGTATGGTATTAAATACACAGGAGCTGTATCCTTACTTATTTTTGAAGTCTATCGGTTTGATATTGTATTTTTTCAGGAGATTGTAAAAGTCTGCCCGGTATTTACCGGCCAACTTTGCCGCCTTACTCACATTACCCTGGGTCAATTCCATCAGATGAATGATGTAGCTTTTTTCAAAGTTTGCCTTTGCCTCTTTGAGTGACTGCAGGGCTTCGTGCGTCGGTTCCTTTTCGATTTGCAACAGATCTTCCGTGATCATGTCTTGTTGGGTCATTGCAACGGCATATTCAATCGTGTTTTTGAGCTGTCGAACGTTGCCCGGCCAATCCCGCAACATGATGGTCTGCATGGCTTCGGGTGTGATACCTTTAATTTCCCTGTTCATTTCTGCTGAAAAGAATTTCAGAAAATGTTCGACCAGGGGAGGGATATCTTCTTTCCGCTCTCTCAGGGAGGGGAGGAATATGGGGATGACATGGATGCGGTAAAAAAGATCCTCCCGGAAGTTGCCCAGTTTGACCTCTTCCTCAAGATCTTTATTCGTCGCCACAATGACCCTTACATCCACTTCAATCGGTTCCTTGCCGCCAACGGGGTAAAATCTCCGCTCCTGGAGAACTCTCAGGAGCTTGGCCTGAATGGACAGCGGCATATCCCCGATTTCGTCGAGAAAAATCGTGCCACCCGTGGCCTGTGTGAACAGACCTCCTTTCGTTTTAACGGCACCCGTGAAGGCCCCTTTTTCATGGCCGAACAGCTCACTTTCCAGGAGGGTTTCCGGTAACGCAGCGCAGTTTATGTCCACAAATTGCGCGTCCTTTCTTTCACTGGTGAGGTGGATGGCCTTGGCAACAAGTTCTTTTCCCGTGCCGCTGTCGCCATGAATGTACACGGTTGAATCCGTTGTGGCAATGCGGAGGACCTGTTCCAGTACCTTCTGCATTTTTTCGCTACGGGCGATAATGTTCGAGAAATCATATTTGGTACTCACCAGTTCTTTCAGCCTGTGAATTTCCGTTGTCAGGTTTCTCTTTTCCAGGGCTTTCTCTATCTGCAGCAGCAGTTCACGGGCATCGAACGGCTTGGCAAGGTAGCTGTAGGCGCCTTTTTTCATTGCTTCAACGGCACTTTCGATTGTACCGTATGCGGTAAGGATAATGACCGGTATATCCGGGATTATCATGTGAAGGTCTCCCATGAGTGTGATACCGTCGGTGTTGACAAGCTGTAGATCGAGCACGGCAATATCGAATTGCTGATTTCGTACTTTTTCAAGAGCGACATCCTCGTCGAGCGCCGTTTCGACCTCGTAGCCAGCCGATTCCAGACGCATCTGTATTAACTCCAGAAGGTTTCTGTCATCGTCTACAACGAGTATTTTGCCTAAACTCATGATAATCCTCTATTTTATCAATTCTTTTCTCTTTTCTTCAATTTCTATATCGACCTGCTTGGCCTTTTCCATGGTGTCGAGCAGGTCGATCCATATCTTCGCCTGTTCGTACAGTTTGCTGGTGGGAAATTTCTTGAGCAGTTCTTTGAAATAGGCCAGAGATTTTTTATAATCCTTATTCGGGTTGTCATAATGGGCATAAATAAGTCCCATGTTGTAAAGGGCATTATCGCCCGGCGGCGTATCGGGGTGAAGTGAGAGTACTTTTTTGTTTGCAAGGAGGGCCGCCGTGAAATCTTTCGCATCGATAAGCTTCTTGTTCAGGTACAGGTATTCGGGTGTCGCTTTCCGGGGTGGTTTCCCATTGTTCTTTGGCCTGGGCGCAGGCGGTGGTGTCGGTGGCTTTTTTAAGCATATCTTTAGACGTTCCTTCACCTTCAGGTACTTTTGCTTGTGGGTGAGCAGCATCGTTAAAACGGAAATCCAGCTTTTTCCCGTCACTGCGTAATCACTCCCCGGAAAATCGCTCATGAGTCTTTCGAAATAAGAAAGCGATTTTTCATAGTCCATCAACGGATTGTCGGCACGTGCATAGAGCAGTCCCAGACGAAAGAGGGCTTTATCTGCCGGTTTCGATTGCGGCGTAAGGGACACCACCGTTTCGTATTCGCGTGCCGCGTCCTGAAAGTTATTTTCCGCAGCATACCGGTTGCCGTCATACAGATGATCAACAGCCTCCATTTGCTTTGGCAGATTCATCACTGTGGCGCAGCCTGAGAGTGCAAAAATTATTAGACCGGCAATGCAAATATGAACGTACTGCCTCGTCCGGGTTCGCTTTCGACCCACACCTTACCTCCGTGAGCGGTTATAATATGTTTCACAATGGCCAATCCCAACCCCGTGCCTTTTTTGTGTCCCGACCCCGGGAGCTCCACCTGACGGTACTTATCGAAGATGTATTCCATATCCTTCTCGGGGATACCGGGCCCTGTATCGGATACCAGAATTTCAACCCGGTTATCTTCCAGCCGGGTTGTGACTTCAATGAGACCACTGTTGGGCGTGAATTTGATCGCATTTCCCAGTAGGTTGCGCAGCACTCTGGCCATCATTTCGACATCGATGTTGAGTGTCGGTAGATCATCGTTGAAACTGCCCTTAAATTTAATGTGTTTCGCCTTCGCAATCGGTACGATTTCGACGAAGACCTGCTTGATAAGGGGGATGATATCACTGCGGGTAAAATGATATCGCATCATACCGGCTTCCATCTTTGAAAGATCAAGAATCGAATTGACGAGGTAGATCAAGCGTTTGTCTTCCTCGGCAATGATTGTCAAGAGGCGTTTCTGCTTTTCGTTAATTTCTCCTCCGATACCCTCGAGAAGCAGGTTTGTACCTTCCTGAATCGATGCAAGTGGTGTCCTGAGTTCGTGCGACATAACGGAAAGAAAATCGGATTTCATGGTGTCCACTTCGTTCAGCCGCATGCACATGACATTAAATGCATCGGCAAGTTCGCTGATTTCGGGAATCGATGATTGCTTCAACGTGATGTCAAAATTTCCTTTTGCGATTTCATGTGTCTTCTTCTTCATCAGCGACAGTGGCCGTGTGATATTTCCCGTGATAAGCACGGAGATTAAAATGCCCGCCAGGAGTGTCGCGATAACCATAATGAGGGCAACGGAATATGAATCGGCAACCGCCGTATCAAGCTGCTTTATCTTGTTGTATATATCCAGCCTGCCGAAATCTTCCAGCTCTTTCAGTGTATCGATGAGCGTGTTTTCAAGGGCCTCCTTTTTCTTTGCAACCAGAGTTTTTTCATAAGGGCGCTTTTCTTTGATATTTTCAACTTCTTCGATCACGATGGCCTCGTACCGATCGTGAGAATTCTTGATCTTCTCCAAGATTGTTCGCACACGGGGATGAGTACCAATAAGCTGGGCATTCCTGATATCACGTTCAAAATCGGTTTTTGCAACCTGAAACTGATCATAAAGGGTATCATCCTGTAATACAACAAATTTCTTTTCATAGCGCATCTGTGAGAAGAAAGAACCACTCAATGCCTTCTGGAGATCCAAAAGCCGGGTATCAACTTTCATTATCGAACGGGTGACGCGGTTAACGTTGCCCAACTGGTACATGGAATACAGATTGGCAATCATTACCATCGACAGAATCAGTATATACCCCGTGACCAGTCTCGCAAAAATAGAAACCTTCATTATCTTCTTTCATGCCGCGCAGTAAATATAACTATATCATACTTGCCTGCGCCGCATTTATTTTTTAATCTCCTGTTATTACTGCCTAACACAACGCACGGCAGGATGCCACTTTTTTGTTGCGCGACGGGTGCCGCAACGCCCGCTGTCGGGCCGGTCGTGACGAACACCGTGTGGGGGTTTTTGCTTGACATCAATTTGGTAATGCTTTATGGTGCGTCCCACGTAGACATAGCGCGTTGTCAGGTAATTACAGAGGTATCTTATGGACGAAGAGTTGCCGATGCGGCGATTTACCATCCTGTATGTTCGCTGGATGGCCCTTGCTTTCGCGGTTCTGCTGATTTTCCCCTCGTGCCTTCATCTGGCTCAAAATCATGCTCCTATGCTCCTCATGGCACCGGAATACACGTATGTGGTGACGGTTCATATGTCGGAGGTGAGTGAGAGCATGATAGCAGTGGACGAGACGCCGGGTGTCGGCGGGGGCGAGCGTGTGTACCACCCCATCATCCTGAAGGCTGCAGGTCGATACAAAGTTGATCCCGCCCTCGTAAAGGCGATCATCATGGTGGAGTCGAGTTACAATCCCAAGGCGGTTTCGAGCAAAGGGGCCAAAGGGCTTATGCAGTTAATGCCTCGAACGGCAGCGTCCCTTGGGGTAGAAGACCTCTTTAATCCCGAACATAACATTGATGCCGGTGTGCGATACTTCAGCACACTGCTGAACCAGTTTAATGGTGATACCCGGCTGGCACTTGCTGCCTATAATGCGGGCAGCCGGAAAGTCAGAAAGTATGACGGCATCCCCCCCTTCAAGGCCACCCAATCCTATGTAAAAAAAGTCTTCGAGTATTATAACTATTACAAGGAACAAATGATACCTGATACAAACAATGCCTGACGGAATGCTTTTCCCGTGTGGGAAACGACACAGGCAGGCGCAAATCGTTTCAGGTGTTCCGACCCGCGCGTGCCAGAAATTGTCTGATAAGTGTGGCAACCGCGGTGGGGCGCTCCATCGGAATGAGATGACCGGCCTGCGGGACGAGACGGTGGATACAGTCTGGAATCAATGAGACGGCCCTCGGGAAATCGATAAATTGACGGGTATCGCTTGTTTCGCCTTCCAGCAGGAGGACCGGGCATGTGACCCGGGGAAGCAGAGGCCACGGATCGAAATGTACTCCTCCTATGAAGAGTGCCGCCTCCTGTTCAGGGGGGCACGCCAGTTGCAGTCCACCCCAGGACCCGCGTGTCATTCCATGCCGGACATACAGTGACAGCATCTCCCTGTCCCAGTGCGTGAAGAGGTTCCTTGAGTTCAGGTAGCTCATCGCGTCCGATTCATCCCGCCAGAAATTTGTGCGCGTGAGGGCCTGTGCTGCGAGAGGATGATCGTGTACGGTCACGGCATGGCTGTATATGTGCTCGGCTAAAAAAATAGGTTCCAGCAATACCATCCCGCGGACCGCCAGTCTGAAATGGACGTGCGCAATTGCTGCAATCACCGCCCCCATCGAGTGGCCGACAAGATACGGGCGCTCAATGTGTCGCTCATGACATAACGTGACAACATCTGCCGCGAGGAGTTCCCATGGCAGGCCCCCTGCTGCCGGGTCCGCACTACGATGATCGTACAGACAGGGTGCGATAACCCGATAGTCCGGCACAATTTCACGTGCAATGGGATGCCAAAGCCAGGGCATAAAACCGGCAGCGTGCAGGAACAGCACAGGGGGACCGTTTCCGTCATATGCAAGATATGTCAGCTCGGTATCTCCCACGGCTTGTTGCACAATCTGAGGCTGCACCGCAGACATGTTACCTCCCTAGGTCGTGTGTTGCCGGCACCGATATCGGTATCTGCGTCCATTTCAGAGCGTAAACACGACGAGCATGCCCGTTGTCATCATGAGTAGGAACCCGGGTACAATGGCACGTCGCAACGCCGATGTTGCCATGAACATGACGAGGCACCCCTTGAGAAACGTGTTGGCAATTGCGGCAAGCAGTATGGCGCGGGCAGCGGTATTGGTGTCGAGCGTGCCCTTTACTCGGCTTAATTCGGCCACCGACAGGGCAATGGCATCGACATCGGCCAGTCCCGATACGATACTGGAGAGATATATGCCCGTAGTGCCCATGTATAACTGTGCTGCCTTTGAGACCAGCAGAATCAGGGTAAAAATGAGACCGAAGGTTATGGCGGGGCCGAGTTCGAAGGGGTTGTGAAAGTCGATCTCCGCCTTTTCTTCCGTGGGATGCACCAGAAAAAGATATGTGCAGTATGCCAGCCCGGCAGTGATGGGTGCCAGAATCGGCAGACACAAAAGTCGTGCCAGCGGGATATTCAATGCCGCTACCTCGACAATCACGCGAGAGAACATGACCGTCCAGGCGACGGTGATGGCCAGCGCAAAAGGACGTGCGAGTTCAGGGCTCGTCTGGCTGCGCTGCGTGAAGCTGAGGGTGACGGCCGTACTCGAGGCCAGTCCGCCCAGAAGTCCGGTCAAGCCGATGCCCTTACGGGCACCGACGAGCTTGATGAGAAGGTATCCGACGAAGCTGATGGCTGAAATGAGCACAACCAGGAGCCATATTTTATAAGGATTAAACAGGGTAAAGGGGGGTGGCCCGAAAACCTTGTTGGGTAATACGGGCAGCACAATTGCGGTGATGACGGCAAACTTGAGGGTTGCATACACGTCTTCCCGAGTCAATTGCCGCACAAACCGGTGCATCTCAAGTTTCATCGAAAGCAGGACTGCCGTGGTGACACCGATGGCAACGGCGAGGGCAAGCTGGTTCCAGTAGGCAAGACCTCCCGCAAGGACAGTCAAAAGCCCTGATACCTCGGTGGTAAGGCCTGCATCGCCCTGCCAGGCTTCTATAAAGTAATTAACGGCAAAAAAGGTCCCGACAATGAACAGGACGATGACGAATGGCCATGGTGAGTGCATGATATCCGCCACGAATGCCGCCGAGCAGCCGATAAGTCCCATGAGGGACAGAGTCCTCACGCCGGTTGCCAATTCCTTATCCTTCTTTTCAAAGGCAAACTCTCTCTGCATGCCGATCAGGATCCCTATGAACAGGGCTGTTCCGAACCGGAAAAAAAGACTCGTATCTTCCATAGTGCTGTACGTTATGAGTATGTCTGTCGTGATGTTCTCAGGGGTGCCCGGTACGCGACGTCCGCCCTTCGGGAGTGTTGCACGTCATCTTGCCATTTCTCAGGCCGTCTGTCGTTCGAGCACGATCAGGGCGTCAACGGCGACGGGCCTGTCTTCCTCTATCTTGATCGGGTTGATATCGATCTCCTTTATGGCGTTGTGTGCCAGCCCGATTTCTCCCACGGTCATCAGAATATCCGACAGGGCCGTAAGATCGACCGGAGGCTTACCCCGGACGGCACTTAGAATCTTCCGGCCGCGGATTTCATCCATCATATCCATGGCATCCCGCCTGCTCAGGGGGGCGACGCGAAATGAGATATCTCCGAGTATCTCGGTGAAAATACCGCCCAGACCAAACATGACACACGGCCCGAACTGTGGATCGCGCGTGAGACCGATGACGAGTTCTCGTTCTCCCTTGATCATCTGCTGCACAAGAACCTCCTTTACCACTGCTGTCGGGTGTGTTGTCAGTCGTCTGAACGTGTTACGAACAGCCTGTTCGTTTCTTACATCAAGTTCTATCAGGTCAAGTTCCGTTTTATGGCTCAGTTGGTCGCCCGAACCTTTCAGTACCACAGGATAACCGATTTCGATTGCCGCGTGTACCGCATCATTTTCCGAGGCAACTGTTATTTCGCGTGTGACCGGTATCCCGTGATGTGCCAGAAAGATTTTCGATTCATATTCAGACAACGTGGCGGATCCTCTTGCAAGGGCCTCTTCAATAATGTTCATGATCTCGTTCGTCTCCTTGGATAGTTTCATTGCATGGTGTCCGACCGCAGTGTTCACCCACCGCCCCTTATACATGATGTAGTCAGCTTATGATAAGAAAAATCTCTTTTGTCAATATTGAAAAATCATATTTTCGAGTTCTGTTCCATATTCTTCAAACTCAGGGGTTGACGTACACGGAAATTTCGGCAATAAGAAAGCGTTTGCGTCATAGAAAGAGGGGGATGATTATGGATCTAGAAAGACTGTTTTATCCGAAAAGTGTTGCGGTAATCGGGGCGTCACCGTATATGGGGGGAGGCAAGCTTCCGTATTTCCAGTTGTTGCGAATGGCCGGATTCAAAGGCGATGTCTTTCCTGTGAATCCGAAATATGCTGAAATCGATGGTATCCGATCATACGCTTCCATCGATGAGCTCCCTGAAGGGATCGACTTCGCAATTATTGCGGCACCTGCCGGCAAATCGGTTGAGGTGATAAAGGCTGCGGCACGCAGAAAAATAAAGTTTGTACATTTCTTTACCTCCGGATTCGGAGAGACCGGGAACCATACACTGGAACGGGAACTCGTCAGGGAGGCCCGGAAGGGTGGTACCAGAATTGTAGGACCCAATTGTATCGGGATTTATAGTCCGGAAGCAGGGGTCGTATTCGATTATGTAAAAGAGGAGGACGCGGTCCGAAATGTTGCCTGCCTCAGTCAATCGGGAGGTGCGACCAGCAATTTTGTGCGAATGGCCGCTTCGAAGAAAGTCGGGATGACCAAGGTTGTGTCGTATGGAAACCAGATCGATATCAAAGCGGAGCATTACCTCGGGTACTTTGCCGATGACAAACGGGTGCGACTGATCGCAGGCTATATTGAGGATATCAAGGAGCCTCGGTCTTTTCTCGACGCGCTTGGAAGGGCGACGCGAACGAAGCCTGTCGTTATCTTAAAAGGGGGAATGACCGCACAGGGCGCGCGCGCCGCGGCAAGTCATACGGGAGCGCTTGCAAGCAACCATCGTATCTGGTCGTCCGCGGTACGTCAGCACGGAGGGATACTGGTCGATACATTTGAACGCCTTCTCGATGTCACCATGGTCGGAACGGGGAAGGTGACGCCAAGGGGACGGAGGATGGGATTCCTTGGTGCCGGCGGTGGGGCCGCTGTCTCATTCACCGATCTTGCGGTTCTGGCCGGATTGTCGCTGCCGGAACTATCGCCTGAAACGCAGCAGCTCATAAGTCGGAAAATCAGGGACATAAACACATCGACGACTAATCCCGTGGATCTTGGATTTTACGGTTTTGACTTCTCCATTATGGCCCACACAATCAGCGCCATGGCGCGCGATGATGCAATCGATGTGATTGTCCCCTATTTTTCAGTAGATTACATCGGTACCTTCGCGCGGGACCAGGTTGAAAGCGGACCGCGCACTATCATAGAGATGGCACGGGAACTAGATAAACCGGTCATTCCCGTCCTTTCAATATTTTCCGAAAATGACATTGACATGGAAAATATCCGCATCTCCATATTCAATGAGTTTCGTAAGGAGAGGCTGCCGGTCTATTCGACGATACAGGACGCCATATATGCCATCTCGAAATATGTTGAATGGCAAGAACGAACGAATTCTCTCCGGGAGGCTGTTTCATGAATGCTAAACGGTGTACCTGCGTCATTGCGGTTGCATGAAGTTGTGTATCTATGACTAAACCACAAAGGTCAACGGGCCGGAAGAATACGGGGCAGGGCAGTGAGCCCTGCCCCGATGGTATCAACAGTTAGAGATTTTGCTTTGCCGCCTTGAGATCGTCGATAAACTCGTCCAGCCCCAGTGATTCCAATGTCTTTTCCGTTGGAATCCCGTTGCTGTCCCATCCATAGAATGCGTAATAATCATCCTGTATCTTCTTGGTATCTGCTGCACTGAAAATGGCACCTTTCTTTGGCCCCTCGGGGAGTTTCTCCGTCGTCATTCGTTTCGGCAGAACATCGTCCCTGCGGCTGATTCCCTCGCGGACGTTGAAGATTCGTTCCACCGTAATGATGCGTTTACCCATGTTCCAGTATTCCTCTTCATTGACCTTCCATCCGCAGAGCGGATTGAGCATAGCAAGGATCATATCGGGTTTCCAGTAACCGCCTACAAAGGAACACCAGACAGCCGAATTGTCAAACGCTCTCTTTGCCTGTCCACCAGGACTGTTCGATTCGTGGTGGTCGCCACCGCACTGTCCCATGGCATAGCTTACGCCTCTCGGCTTGTCGCCACGGGGATCGTGGGCCGCCATTTCCTTACCCTTGACGTGAACGGCCCATGCGTCGGAACCTTTCCCGATTTCCTGAGACATCTTTTTCACGCCTTTGGACAGGAGCTTGCCGGCCTTACCCTCTTTGAACGTAATCTTCTTGACCAATTCCATATACGGGTCCACGTCACCCCATGCGGGAGTGATGCCATCGAGATCGGCCGCCGTCAATGCACCTTTTTCGACGCACTCGGTAGCAAACGCAAGTACACCGCCTAATGAAATCGCATCCAGCCCGTATGCGTCGGCTGCTTCGATGAGGGCCATCATGCCGCCGAAATCGCTTATGCCGAGGTTGCTTCCCAAAAGACCACCCGTCTCATATTCGGGCCCCTCGGCAATGAGACCGGCATACTTTCCTTGCCTGACCACACCCAACTTCATGCAGTGCACGGGGCAATGGTTGCAGGCAACGTGTCGCCTCCAGAAGCGGCGGTTGGCCTCTTCGGCGCCGATGTACTCGATATCGGGATACCAGGTGGTCTGGTAGTTCTTCGTAATCAGAGAACCGGTGACCCAGTGCTTCAGTTCAAGGAGTCCTGCCGTTCCCCATCGTTTGATTCCCTGCCAGCCTTCGTGATCAATGGCATACTGCTTGGTTACCTTGGCGGCAGCTATGAATGATTTATTGTCCACCACGGGAACGGCCTTTGTCCCTCTGACGGCGATACCTTTCAACTTTTTGTCACCCATGAGGGCACCGGTGCTGGTCCGTGCTGCAGCGCGGAACCGTTCTATGGTGACACTGGCATAGGGAACACGATTTTCACCACCGGGGCCAATGACTGCGGTCCTGAAATAAGGGTCCTGCACCTGTTCCATGAGCATGTCGTCGGTGGTTGCAGTATCTTTGCCCCACATGGCGCTGGCATCCCTGAGCTCCGCCTTGTCATCCTTGACATAGAGCCAGACCGGTTTTTTTGATCGTCCTTTGATGTATATACCATCCCACCCTGCCCACTTGATCTCATTACCCAAATGGCCGCCCGATTCAGCATGACTCTGGAGGCCGGTGTAGGGACTCATATTGACAAAGCTGGTTCTGGTAGATACGCAATAGGTACCATTAAACGGGCCGACACCAACAAAAATGAAGGCATCTTCGGCATACGGATCCTGGTGTGCTTTCAGGTTTTTTGTCATGAAATAGCTGCCCAGGCCGGTACCGCCGATATATTTGCGATATATCTCATCGGAGAGCTTGATGGTTTTAATTTTTCCGGATGTCAGATCGACTTCCAGAATCTTTCCGAAATTTCCTCCTCTTGGTGCTGTCATCATTCTTACCTCCTTTCCCCGGTTTCATTGGGATAAAACAGGAGGGCCACGAGATCCTCCCCGGCTTCTTCGGGAGTGACATTTCTGTAAGCCTGGTTGACACCGAATCCCAGTTTGTTTGCCATAAGGCACGGTCCCTGCGGGTTGCCTGCCTGGGCGTTACAAGCCTTGACACACTCGGGGTCACCACCGCACATATCGCACATGAGCGGTTGGCCGGTATCCGGATGGATTCTGATAAACTGAGCCGGACAGGCCTCCTGGCACTTGAGGCACTTGGCACCGAGACAAAGCTTCTCATCCAGAATGATTCCGTTTGTCTTGGGATCCTTCTGAATTGCCTTCGGATCTGTCGGACAGGCTTCGATGCACGGTGCATCGTCGCAGTGCCAGCAGATGACCGGCACGTCGACCACGCCCTTGTACTTCATGACATGGACCTTTGACACCGACGGTCGTACCGTGTCAAAATGATGCATTGAGCATGCATACTCACAGGCACGACATCCGGTACAATTCTGTCGTTCGGCAAAGAGATACCGCAAGGTCGGTTTGCCGGTAGATGCTGCTGCGTCGGCAGTCTTGGGGTTGACCATGCCGGACGTGGCAACGGCCACGGCTCCGCCGGCTGCCGCCACTGCTGCTCCCTTCAGAAAGCCACGTCGTGTGGTTTCCTGCCGGAGCGCGTCAGGCAGTTTCTTATCTTTTCTTTCCATGGGAACACACCTCCAATAGGATGTTTAAGATAGTTACACTAAATTATATTATGCATTCTAAGGGGTAATTGAGTGTAATGATATTGGTTGAAGTATGAATTTTGCGGACGAAATGCCTGATATAAATAAGGAAATGGAAAATGTCTGCAAAAACATAACATCGGCGGAAACAATGACACGGCAACTAAATCCGGTACCGGCCGCAATTGACAATCGCCATGAGAGAATATAAATTAGTAATATAAGGTTAAGATAGTTGGTATTCTGAACAGAAAATCTATGCAAAGGAGAGTAACATGGGTTATTTTGAGGCAGGTGATATCTTTGAAATTGCGATGAGGATAGAGGAGAACGGAAGTAACTTTTACCGTTACGCCGTTCAGGTGGCCAAGGATGAAGATGCAAAAAAGATGTTTGCATGGCTTGCTGATGAGGAGGCCAAGCACAGGGAAACATTAAAAGAATTGCTTTCAACGATAGAGCGCCATGATCCGCCGGAAAACTATCCCGGAGAATACGGCGCGTATCTGCATAACTACGCCGATAATACCCTCATTTTCAAAAAGGACGTGATGGACAGGGAACTCTCGAAGATCACCGATACCGTGTCTGCTATTGATTTTGCCCTTCGACGAGAACTCGACTCCATTTTGTATTATCACGAAATAAAAGGTTTCATCGCCGGTAATCAGCATGCAGCCATCGACATCATCATCAATGAAGAGCGGAAGCATTTCCAGCTTCTGGCAAAAATGAAAGAAAAATACTCCTGAGAGGGAATAGGCCATGACGAAGAGCTTCGCGGTGTACAAGTGCGATGTTTGTGGGAATATCGTTGAAGTACTGCACGAGGGTAAAGGCGCACTGGCCTGTTGCAACGAAACAATGACGCTGGTGACGGAAAATATCGTGGATGCGGCAAAGGAGAAACATGTCCCCGTTATCGAGAAAAGGGACAACAATGTTGCTGTTAAAATTGGAAGTGTCCCTCATCCCATGGAAGAAAAACATTATATCGAATGGGTCGAAATTGAAATTGAAGGCAAGGCATATCGGCAATTCCTAAAGCCGGGGGAATCACCGGAAGCACTCTTTCCGGTCGGAGGTGAAGGTTTGACGGCCCGTGCCTACTGCAACATTCACGGGTTGTGGAAATCATAGGGTCGTTGAGGTCTGCCGGTGCCGGTAGCTCACGAAGTGGTTGTGCCCGGTTCCTAGTCAGAGCCCGAAGGTTGCCGGACGCCATAGGGCCCGATGTAAGTCGGTGTGTTTCAATGCCGCCAATGTACGAGACCGTCACGCCTCGGGATTTGATCGAGAAGAATAGAAGCTACCGGAGGTTTCACAAGGATGTGCCGATAGGCTGTGGTACCCTGGAGGCCCTGGTCGATCTGGTGCGGTTAAGTGCGTCAGCGGGCAACCGTTGGAATATATCCTGTCAGATAATGTCGAGACAATAAGCTCATTTACCCCCAGCGTGGCTGGGCGATATATCTCCAAGAGTGGACAGAACCGCCCGAGGGAGAGAGACCGGCAGCATATATGGGCGTACTCAGAGACAATGAGATCAGTGATCCCATGCAATGCGATCACGGCATTGCGGCGCACAGTATTTTTCTCGGGGCGGTCGGTCCTTCCGGTGACATCAGATACTGGCGGGATGAAGAGGGGAAACACCATGTACCGAAGCGATCCCTCGCAGAAATTATTATCATGTGACACCGGTGTTCGGGATTGACAAAATCATACAAAACCAATTAGCAGAGTGTCCTGGTACAGGATAGACATTGACGTGCATATACCGATCAATGAATCGTGCGCATGACTTTGTTGCAACTTTCCCTATCCCTTCTTATTGCTTGACACAGTGCTATCCCTTTTATATGGTGCCAAGATAACATTCGGAGAGATATCGATTTTTACCCTCGTAAAACTGAAAACATCCCGATAGGCAGAAGGCTGAATTGTATCATGAGCACCTTTGAGTCGGTAAAGTTTGAACTTGTTGAGATCAGTAAGGAGTTTTCGGCACTTTTCACCAAGGCCAGAGAGACCCCGGGTATTTCGAAATTTCCCTTTGAAGACTGGGAAACGGTATGTCACGCCCTCCGCGAACAGATCGACGAGGATATTTTGCGCGTTGCTGTTGTCGGTGCCATCAAGTCGGGAAAGAGCACGTTCGTGAATTCATTTCTGGAAGGTGATTATCTCAAGCGGGGTGCCGGCGTTGTGACCTCGATTGTCACCAAGGTACGAAAAGGGACAACGCTGGAGGCAACCCTTGTCTTTAAAACATGGGAGGAAATAAATTCCGATATACGACAGGCGATTGTGTTGTTTCCAGCCCTTGAGTGGGAAGCGGGCGAGCGGGAGTTTGACATCAGAAAATCGAAAGATCGCGGGGAACTTGCTGCTGCCCTGGCTTCACTGAGTGTCGAGCAGGTTATTCGCCAGGATACCCGTGATATGAATGTTGTTTTGCTCGCTTCATATTTGAAAGGATATGACCGGGTAAAAGATATTATTTCGTGGGATACCGCGACCCAGACATTTCACGAGGAAGTATTCGGCCGCCACAGAGATTTTGTCGGTGACGATGCCCTTGCTGTCTATCTCAAGGATCTGAAATTACAGATTCCTCAACGGCGAAACCTCGACGATAATATAGAAATCGCGGAT
>Ga0272441_10009869_pt1 | contig 14614 bp, 11 predicted proteins | sample SSMProp6N_FD_193582 | JGI IMG/M metagenome (GOLD analysis project Ga0272441, IMG submission 193582) | Marine sediment archaeal communities from Little Sippewissett salt marsh, Falmouth, MA, United States - SSM-Prop-6N | ecosystem: Environmental > Aquatic > Marine > Wetlands > Sediment ... | reverse complement strand
AGCTGGCCCACACCTTCCTGGTCCAGTGACTGGAAAGGATCCTTCTCCAGAATGCCCTTCTCCACGTACTCGGGCAGGAACACCCCGGCGTCGTCCCGGGAGTAGCCGAAGGTCATCTGGGTCAGATCATTGGTACCGAAGCTGAAGAACTCCGCCACCTTGGCAACCTGATCGGCGGTCAAGGCGGCCCGGGGAATCTCGATCATGGTACCGATCTTGTAGTCCAGCTTGACCTTCTTCCTGGCCATCACCTCTTCCACGATCCGCTTGGCGTTCTGGTGAAGCATATCCAGCTCCACATCCACGCCGATCAGGGGAATCATGATCTCCGGCAGCACCTTGACCCCGCTTTTGGCCACCTCACAGGCCGCTTCCGCGATTGCCTGAACCTGCATGTCGTAGATCTCGGGGTAGGTCACGCCCAGGCGGCAGCCCCGGTGCCCGAGCATGGGATTGAGCTCGTGGAGCGAATCGATCTTGGCCTGTAGCTTCTTTACCGAAATACCGATCTGGTCGGCCAGGGCTTTGGTATCCTCTTTGGTCTTGGGAACGAACTCGTGCAGGGGCGGATCCAGCAGGCGAACCGTTACCGGAAGCCCGTCCATGGCTTTGAAGATGCCTTTGAAATCGCCCTTCTGCAGGGGAAGGAGTTTTTTGAGAGCCTTCTTGCGGGCTTCCAGGTCCTCCGCCACGATCATCTCCTGGAAGATCTCCAGGCGTCCCTCTTCGAAGAACATGTGCTCGGTTCGGGTCAGCCCGATGCCCTCGGCGCCGAAATCCCGGGCTACCTTGGCGTCACGGGGCAGGTCGGCGTTGGTCCGAACGCGGAACCCTTTTTCCTTGATTCCCGGGCGTACGGCCTTGAGTCGGATCTCGTCCGCCCAGGCGAGGAAAACCGCCAGCTCACCGCGGACCTTGGCCTGAACCAGCTTCACTTCACCCTCGAATACCTCGCCGGTGGACCCGTCGATGGTCAACCACTCCCCCTCTTTGTATTTCTTGCCATCGATCGTGGCCGTGTTGCCGGAAATGACCACGTCCTTGCAGCCGGCCACGCAGGGGGTGCCCATGCTCCGGGCCACGATCGCGGCGTGGGATGTCATTCCTCCGGTGGAGGTGAGGATCCCCTGGGCCACGTGCATTCCGCCGATATCGTCCGGGGAGGTCTCTCTGCGCACAAGGAGTACCTTCCTGCCGGCCTTGACCCACTCCTCCGCCTCATCCGCGGTGAACGCGATCTGTCCGCTGGCCGCACCGGGTGAAGCGTTCAAACCCTTGGCCAACGGCTTCATGCCTTTTCGGCCCTTTGGGTCGATCATGGGGTGCAGGAGCTGGTCGAGCTGGTCGGGAGACACCCGCCTCACCGCCTGCTCTTTGGTAATGAGCTTCTCTTTGACCATATCCACAGCCACTTTGACAGCGGACAGACCGGTTCTCTTGCCGGTACGGGTCTGGAGCAGATAGAGCTTTCTCTGCTGGATCGTGAACTCAATGTCCTGCATGTCCTTGTAGTGTTTCTCCAGGCGCAGGCGAACACCGTCGAGCTGCTTGTAGATCTTGGGATTTCTCTTGGCCAGGAGCTTGAGGCTCAGAGGGGTGCGGATACCGGCCACCACATCTTCGCCCTGGGCGTTCATCAGGTACTCGCCGTAGAACTCATTCTCGCCCGTGGAGGGATCCCGGCTGAAGCACACGCCTGTGCCGGAATCATCGCCGAAGTTTCCGAAGACCATGGTCTGCACGTTCACGGCGGTTCCGAGCAGGCCCTTGATCTCGTTGATCTTGCGGTACTTGATTGCCCGGGGATTGTTCCAGGAACCGAATACTGCATTGATCGCTGCCCAGAGCTGTTCGATCGGCTTCTGGGGAAAATCCTCTTTCGTATGCTTCTTGTAGATCGCCTTGTAGCGTTTGACAACTTCCTTCAGGTCCTTGGCGTCAAGGGCTACATCCTCCTCGACGCCCTTTTTCTTCTTCACAGCCTGCAGGGCGTCCTCGAAGGAAGCATGAGGAACCTCCATCACAACGTCACCGAACATCTGGATGAAGCGCCGGTAGGCATCCCAGGCAAAACGCTCGTTTCCGCTGAGCGCGGCCAGCCCCTCTACCGCCTCATCGGACAGGCCGAGGTTAAGGACCGTGTCCATCATTCCGGGCATGGAGATCGCGGCCCCGGAGCGCACGGACACCAGCAGCGGATCCTTGGGATAGCCGAGCTTCTTGCCCATCAGGTTTTCGAGTTTTTTCAGGTTCTCCGCAACCTCTTTATCCAGTCCGGCCGGATACTTCCGGTTGTTCTTGTAGTACAGATCGCAAACGTCGGCGGAGATCGTGAAACCTGGAGGTACGGGAATGCCCAAATTTGTCATCTCCGCCAGGTTGGCGCCCTTGCCGCCCAGCTGGTTCTTCATTGCAGCCTCGCCCTCAGCTTTGCCGCCGCCGAAAAAATACACGTATTTTGCCGATTTAGCCATGGATAACCACCTTATCTGATTTTTAATGGAAGACGTGTTCAAATCTAATGAAATCGGGAGGCTCTGTCAATTCGCTTCTGCAGCTGTGGTATAAAACCGTTCGGGGCTCCTTGGGTACCCGAGGGGACGGGAAAACTACAAAAACAAGGTACCCGGCCGGGTGGGCCGGGTACCAAGGTTGATACTTATGACTGGTATTCGTCTATGTTGAAAGCCTATTCGTCCCGGCGCGACTTCGCTGCCGAACACGATCTAGGCGATGTATGAACGCAGCGTGTGGCTGCGGGAAGGATGCTGAAGCCTCTTCAGAGCCTTCTTCTCGATCTGCCGGATCCGCTCCTTGGTGAGCTTGTAGCGATTCCCGATCTCCTTGAGAGACATGGGACGCTTCCCATTGAGCCCGAACCGGTACTGGATGATATCCGCCTCTTTACCGCTCAGCGTATTCAACACGGTGTTGATGTCCTCCTGAAGAGAGCGGTCTATCACCGATTCTTCGGGGGCTTTCTGACCCTTGTCCTCGACGAAGTCACTCAGAATCGAGGAATCTTTCTCGTCGTAGATCGGCGTATCCAGAGACACCATGTCCCGGGAGATGTTGATGAGATCCGCCACGTGCTCCTCTTTCATGTCCAGAGCCTTGGCAATTTCATGGATTTCCGGATCCCCTTTGGACCCGCTCTGCAACTCTTTCCTCATCTTCTCTATCTGCACCAACTCATTGGCACGGTTGAGGGGCAGGCGAATCATCCTGGACTTCTCGCAGATCGCCTTGAGGATCGCCTGTCGGATCCACCAGACCGCGTAGGAGATGAAGTGATAGCCCTTGGAAACGTCGAATCGCTCTATCGCGTTCATCAACCCGATATTTCCTTCACTGATCAGATCTGCCAGGGGAAGACCCTGGTTCTGGTACTTCTTGGCCACATTCACCACGAAGCGCAGATTCGCCTGGATCAGTTTGTTCTTGGCGATCGTCTCTCCTTCTGCGGCTCCCCGGGCGTATTTCTGCTCTTCCTCCCGGGTCAGCAGGGGAATCTTGTTGATCTCCTTGAGATAAATGGAGAGTATATTTTCATCACTGTTGCGCGTGTCTCGCTGGGTCTGAATCATCTTTGTAGCTGCCGGCATTTTTTCCTCCAACTTTTCCCATAGAGGTGCAACATACGTGCCATAAGCGCCCGAGCACCCATCTCTAATTACATGCATGTAAAGGAATTAAAAAAAACTAGATACGCTTCAAACCGGGTGTGAGAAAAAATGAGTCAAATTGGCCCAAGTCGCGGGAAATCCCGCAAAGGTGTATCAAAACAACCCAATGGACAGCTCCTCCTCCGCCGGATTGCGCCCGCAACAGCAGTGGAAGGGCAAACCGCTCCCGCACGGGCAAGGATCGGCAATACGGAACCTTCTGCCTTCGGAGAAGTTGACTCGGACCACCGGATCGCACAGACGGCTGTAGTAGAACAGAGGAAAATCGATCTTCGTGTTCTGAAAGATCTCGTATTTTTGTTCAGGCGTACAACCCTGCAATGCCCCCGAATCCTGCAGTCTCTTCCACGCTTCCCGAACGGTTTCGCGGATGATGGAGCGTTCGATGCGATCCGAGAGGGTCCGCTTCTTGAAACCCCTGAGATAACGCATCAATTGGATCGAATAGAAAGCCTGCCAGTCATCTTCGGCTTCGCAATCCCGCTTTGCCATCCCATACTCATTGCAGAAACGGTCCAACAGAGCCCGGGTATGCCTGCTTTTCTTCATCCGATGGGAGGTTACCCAGCTGCGGATCGCCGAATTGCTATACCCGACCCGCTTTAGAGCAACACCCAGGTAGTACAGAGCCTTTGTAAGCTCCTCGGACCGATTGACCGGGCAACATTGCACCGCCCGGGAAAAATAAACGACAGCACTGGCCGGATCGTGCCCCGACATATAGCGAAGCCCCCGATGATAATCAACGGTCCATCGATCCATGCATAAAAAATACACCCACCAAACCGGAATCGGCAACAATTTTGTTGACGATTCCCGGGGTAATTCTGTATATTCTTCTCGAACAAACACCCAACAATCTTTTTAAATTGGAAAAATATATAGAGTCAGGAGGAAAGAGAAGATGAAAATCAGACCTCTAGGTGATCGTGTACTAGTAAAGATGGTCGAAGGGGAAACCAAGACTGCGGGCGGGATCTATATCCCTCAGACCGCGCAGGAAAAGACCCAAGAGGGCGTTGTGATAGCTGTGGGTGACGACGAATCGATCAACGTCAAAGCGAAAGATCGGGTGCTTTACGACAAGTATGCCGGTTCCACCATCAAGGTCGATGGGGAAGAGCAGCTGATCGTGAAGATGTCCGATATTCTGGCCGTCATAGAGTAGATTCTTCTTCCAACTATTTGCAAGAATCAGTGAAGCGGAGCACCTCTAACCGAGGTGCTCCGCTTGTTTACGCATCGATACGATAAAATCCTCGAAAGCGTTCAATACACCCTGAAACGAAGAGACGGCTGTTCTGGTCTTGGGTAGGGAATCGAGAAAATAGCGGCCGTAGGCTTTTCGTACAATACGGGGATCCAGTATCAGCACCGCCCCGTAGTCGTCCTGGCGCCGCATCAGTCTGCCAAAACCCTGACGCAACCGGATAATGGCATCCGGCAGGGCCAGTTCCCAAAAGGCATTACCCCCCCGCTGCTCGATGGCTTCGGTTCGGGCCTCCATGATCGGATCCGTGGGGACCCGAAAGGGAAGGCGGGTCAACACGACCACCTCCAGAGACCTGCCGGGCGCGTCGATTCCCTCCCAAAAGGAATCCGTGGCGAACAGGACGCTGTCCGTGTCGTCCCGAAAAGCCTTCAGCAGCCGGTGGCGCTCCTCCTCCCCCTGGCGCATCACGAGCACTCCCTTCTCGGCAAGCTCGGGTTGTATCGTGGAAAAGGCGAACTCCAGGAGGGCGTAGGAAGTGAATAGCACGAGCGCCCTCCCTTCAGAAACGAGCAGAGTTTCCCGGGTAAACTCCGTCAAGAAGTTCGGGAAGTCTTTGTCCTCCGGCTCCGGGGCTTCTTTGGGAATCCCCAGGAACACCCGCTTCTGGTAGTCGAAGGGGGACTCGAAAATCGCTTCGGCACCGCTCGAGGCGTCAAGAGACGCCAAGCCGAGCCTGTTTTTCCAGTAGTCGAAGCGCCGATGCACAGTCAGCGTGGCCGAGGTGAACACGACGGTTTCATAGGGCTCGTACACCGCCTGGCGCATCAGCGTAGAGACATCCAGCGGCGTGATAACAAAGCGTACCGTTGATTCACCCCGGAAATCTTTGCGCGATTCCAGCCAGTAGATCTCCTCCCGGTTCTCCCGGTAGCGCAGAAATCGCTTGCAGATCTCGGCCACCTGGCCCAATCTGCGCATCTGTAGTCTGCACTCGAATTCGAGCGGATCCTCCTCCTGCTGCTGCGGGGAAGACTCTTCCAGGACTCGAGCAAAACGAGCCTGCAGGGTGGTGATGGTGAGGGCCAGATCGGTCATCGGTTCCAGGAGCAGCTCCGGAAGACGGGAATCGCTTTCGGGAGTCTTGAGACGGAAGGTCGTCCCGGATGAGAACAGCCGGGATGCGCTGGCCTCGAGCACGGCTGCCTTGTCCGCCAGCACCGCGAGAAGCTTTCGAAGCTCGGCAAACTGCTCGGTTCGCACCCTTGGGCCCACTACCCTCTCCAGTGCAAGGAGCAGTCCCCCCCTGCGACCTCTCTTTTCCCTGTACAACCTGCCCGCGTACTTCAGAATTTTCCCCCTGGTGAAGGATTCGGAAAAGTAGGAGGTGGCGTTTCTCTCCACATTGTGCGCCTCGTCGAAGATAATTCGCTGAAACGGCGGCAGAACCGCGGCGGAGTCGAAACCCATTCCGGACAGACGCAGCGCCAGATCCGAGAACAGCAGATGATGATTGGCAACCAGAATCCGACAGGCCGCCGCTTCCCGGCGCGCCCTGAGCACGAAACACCCCTCCCGATGGGTGCAGCGAAGCCCCAGGCAGGCATCCGCCTCCGAGCAGACCCGGGACCACAGTTCCTCGCTCGGGTAGAAGGGAAGTTCGCTGCGGCTGCCCGTGGTCGTTGTCTCAGACCATCCGGCAATGGCCTTCAGCTCCTCGTCCTCCTCCTGGAAGAGGGAGTTTTCCTCCAGTGCTTCCCGCACTCTGTTGAGACAGAGGTAGTTTCCCCTCCCTTTGACGAGCATGGTTCCGGGATCCGTTCCCAGGATCCTGCTGACCAGGGGAATATCCTTTTCCACCAGCTGCTGCTGCAGATTGATCGTTGCCGTGGAGATGACGACCCGTTCATCATTTTCCACCACCCATTGAAAGGCGGGCAACAGGTAGGCCAGGGACTTGCCGACCCCGGTTCCGGCTTCGGCGATCCTCAGCTGTCCCTGGTTGAAAGCGCCGCAGACAAACTTCAGCATCTGGACCTGGCTCTCCCGGGCTTCGAATCCCGGATAGATCCTGCTGAACGCACCCCCGGCTTCCAGATGCCCGGCCAACCCCTCGGCATCCAGCGGGGACAGCGGTTTTACGGTGACCGGTTCCGCGACAACGTACAGAGCCTGAACCGAGTTGTCCACTATATAGAAGCCGATGCCCTCACTTCCCAGTCGGGAGGCAACCTGCAGATCCGCCGCGCTGGGCTCGAGAATCCCCGAGGGGTGGTTGTGAATCACCACGTCCCCGCTAGCCAGGTACGGCCGCAGTGCGGGAACGCTCTGAGCGGTTCCCCGGGCACCCACGGTGATGGCCGCCACCCGGCGCTCTCTGTCCAGGCCGCCGGCGACCAGAATCTCGTTTCCGAAGGCTTCTTCGATTTTCCCCCGCAGAGCCTGTGCCGCCTCAGGGGTGAAGCGCCCGGCTATGCGCATAGCCGGGCGAGGATGCCTTTCAGCAGCGCCGAGAGCCAGGGTGCTACCTTGGCCGCGGTTGCCACGACCTCCTCATGGCTCAGGGGCTGATCGAGGATGCCCGCAGCCATGTTGGTCACCATGGACAATCCCAGGACCTCGATGCCCAGGTATCGCGCGGCGATCACCTCGGGAACGGTGGACATGCCCACCAGATCCGCGCCCACAGCCCGGGCCATGCACACCTCCGCGGGGGTTTCATAGGTGGGTCCGGCAAAGGCGGCATACACGCCTTCCTGCAGCTGCCTTCCCTTCTCCGCCGCCACCTCTGCGGCCAGGCGCCGCAGCTCGGGCGAGTAGCTGCCGGTCATGTCGGGGAAGCGAGGTCCGAACCCGGTGGGATTGGGGCCCCGGAGCGGGTTCGCTCCGAGCAGATTGATGTGATCTTTGATCACCACGAGCTCTCCGGCGCTGTAGCTGTCCTTGATGCCCCCGGCGGCGTTGGTGACGATCAGAGTACGTACTCCGATTGCGTGCAGCAGAAAAACCGGAAGCACGATGTCATCCATGCTCCAGCCCTCGTAGAAGTGGAAGCGTCCGGCCATCACGGCGACTGAGGTGGCCAGGCGCAGGAATCCGGCGTGGCCTTCCACGGTCGGCACCGGAAATCCCCGGATCTTTCCGTAGGGAATGTCCGTTCCCTCCACGGACTGAACGAAAGAACCCATACCGGATCCCAGGATCAATCCCACCGCGGGCCTCTCCTCGTGCTTTGAGAGCACGGATTGGGAGGCTTCTTTCACCCGTTCTTGGAAACCATCACGCATATATCCACACCTCCTTGCCCGGGATGTGCATTTTCAGCCCCGCGCCGCTTCCGGGACCTCACCGCAAGGCATTGTAGAGTTCCACCGGATCCCGATAGAAGCCCACCCGGATCGCCCGGTTGATCTTCTGGGCAATGGCCCAGCTCCACTCGGGATCGATTCCTGTCTGGGAGGACATGTGCAGGATTCTCTCATGCGGATACCGGGCTGTTTTGGCTTCCCCACCAAGCAGTTTCTGAAGCCCCGAGCCGTACGCCCGGTCGGGAAGATTTCGGGCCTTGTCGAACTCCTGGGATTTACGGCGCTTGAGTTTCTGCAGCAGCTCCTGAGGATCGGCAACCGGGAGCCTGGCCAGCGGCATTCCTCTGTGGGAGTACAGCTGCAGGCCCTCCTCCAACAGACCGAGGGCAATTTCCCTGCCCTCCGGGTAGGAGAGGAAGTGGCGGAGGGTCGAGTGGCACAGGGCTACGGGCAGGGCCAGCAGCTCTCTGATGTGAAGAGAGTTGCGGTAGGGTTCGAGATCGTCGACCTGCTGAAGCACGATTCTGCGGGCTTTCAGGCAGCGCTGGAGCTCCCCCAGTTCCGAACCGGCCTCCACCAGCAGACGGGGTTGAGGGGATGAAAGCTCCACGACCCCGGGATCCCACTCAATCGCCTCCAGCAGGCTCAGTCCCCGGAGCACCTGGGTTCCCGGAACGACGGAGAACCGCTCCTCTGGCGATCCCTCTGTCTGGTCCTCTTCCTCCAGCACGATGAGGGCCTGATTCTTCCCCCCCACCTCTCGCCCCGAAGCGCCTGTTTTACCCCGAACGGTGCCGCGAAAGGCGGCCAGGCCCACCTCCCCGGCCTTGAGCCGCAGAGAAGAGCTCAGCCGGAAACCTTCGGTTCTCACCCATCCCCAGGGAAGGTTCAGGCGAATCTCCCTGCGGCGCTTCAGCGCCTTGAGCCGATTCTCCCCTTCCGCATCGGGATTCCAAATGATCTCCTGCCGCTCAGCGGCCAGCACTCCCGCCAGAACAGTCGCCGTCGCAGCGTTGCCGAAAATCCGTACTTTCATTTTGGCTTCGTAGTGTAGCCAACATCTTGTTGAATTTCAATAAATCCTTCAGAATATCAGGCCAATGGATATTGACTTCATCAAACTCCAGAGTTGCGGCAACGACTACATCCTGGTGGACACCTTCAAGAATACAATTCTCAATGTGGAGACTCTCCCCGATCTGGCGGAGAAGATCACCAGCCGGAGGTTCGGCGTGGGCGCGGTCGGCCTGCTGTTCGTTGCCCAGGGCAGCGACGAGAAGCTGCGCATGCTTCTGTACGATCCCTATGGAGAGGAAATCCAGAGTGACGGACTGGCGCTGCGCTGCCTGGCCCGCTACGCCTTCGATTCCGGTTTGGTCAACACGGAGAACTTCCGGGTGCAGAGCGGAGAGCGGACCATAGCAGTCGAAGTGCTGGATTCTTACAACATCTTGATCGAGAGCGAAGCGCCCCGCTACTGGCATCAGGAGCAGATTTTGAGTGAACGGATCGGGGAGAGCTTGCGCCGCCCCGTCAGGCTCGGCTCGATGGAAATCAACTACACCCCCGTGTTTATCGATTGCCCCCACGCCGTCATCTTCGCAAGGGATTACGGGCTCGATTATCCGCAATTGATCCAGGAGCTGGAGGATCACGCCGGTTTCAGCCAGGGAACGATGATCTCGATGGTCCGTGTGATCAGCCGGGAGGCTTTGAGCCTGCGCACCTGGCAGGTCGGATTGGGGGAAGTGCTGTCCGACGAAGCCGCCGCCTACGCGGCTGTCACCGCTGCCGTTCTGGACGGTCTGGCCGACAGAGCGGTGAGGGTACATCTGGAGGGCGGCAACCTGCTGGTGGAGTGGTCTGAGCAGAACAACAGATTCTCCGCATCGGGGCCCGTGGAATACGTGTTTATGGGTACTTACTACTACGAGGAGGCCGAGGAAGATGAAGATTGAGCCGTCCAAGCGTCTTCAAGGCATTGGCAACTACGCGTTTGCAGAGGTGGACAAGAAAGTCGAAGAACTGAAAGCCAAGGGAATCACCCCGATCGACTTCGGCGTGGGCGATCCAACCGCTCCCACGCCCCCGCAGATACGGCAGGCTGCGACCGCCGGCCTGGAGCGCAGGAAATCGAGCGGTTATCCCAGCTACATCGGGGACGGAGAGTTCAGAGAGGCGATAGCCCGCTGGGTCCGGCGGCGCTACGGCTTGACGGTGGATCCGCAAGACGAGATTTCATCTACCATAGGTGCGAAAGAAGCCGTGTTCAACTTCCACGAGGGGATCTGCAATCCCGGAGACGTAGTGCTGTGCCCCTCCCCGGGGTATCCGCCCTACACACGGGGAACCCTGTTCGCAGAAGGGGTGCCCTACCAGCTCCCGATTCGCAAAGAAAACGGCTTTCTCATCGATTTTGCCGCGATACCCGAAGAGGTCGCCCGAAAGGCGAAGCTGCTGTGGCTCAACTATCCGAACTCTCCTTCCGGAGTGACCGTGGATGAATCGTTCTACAGAGAGGCTCTGGAGTTCGCCCGCAGCTACGACGTGATCGTCGCCTCGGATGAGGCTTACTCGGAAATCTACTACGGGGCGGCCCCGATTTCGATCCTCGACGTCCAGAAGGAGGGGGTGTTGGTTTTCAACTCCCTGTCCAAACGCTCGGCCATGACCGGCTACCGCATCGGCTGGGTCATGGGAGACCGGGACCTGGTGGCAATTTTTCGCAAGGTGAAGACGAACATCGATTCCGGAACCCCCACCTTCATCCAGGACGCCAGCGTGGCGGCGCTTTCCGATGAGACCCACGTGGAGGCGTTTCGAGAGGAGTATCGGCACAAGCGGGACATCCTCTGTTCAGCCCTCGTCTCCGCGGGGCTGGAAGACTGCACGCCCCAGGCTACCCTGTACGTCTGGCAGAAGGCTCCGCAGGGGATGAGCTCCCTGGATTTCGCGACCCTCCTGCTTGACGAAAAGATCGCCGTCGTGACCACCCCGGGCAGCTGGATCGCCGAGCCGACCTCCGACGGTGAAAATCCCGGGGAAGGGTACGTGCGCTTCGCCCTGGTGCCTTCGATCCAGGATACACGCCTGGCGGCGGAGCGGATCTCCAACCTACGCCTGTAGAACCCGGGGACCCAGATCAGATATGGACAAGTTTTTCGACAAGCTCGGAGACATTCTTCAGTCCCTGATGGGCAGCGATTCCGGTCGGGGCCGCAGCTACAATCTTCGGGATCCGGATATGCGGGAGGCGATCGAGGAGTTGGACGCCTATCTAGAGTCAGGGGCGCCCGGCTCAGGGGGGAGCGCTGCCGGGGCATCCCGGGATCGGCGCTACCCCGGAGCCGAGCATGCGGACCCGTCTCTGCGCAGGGACTACGCGACCCTGGAGGTTGCATTTGCCGCTCCCTTGGCGGATGTGAGGAAATCCTACAAACGGCTGCTGCACAAGTACCACCCGGATCGATTCAGCGGTGATGCAGAAAAACAAACCCTGGCCAATGAGGTAACCCAGCGCCTCAACGAGGCCTTCGACCGCATCGAGCGAGCGCGCAAAGCTCGCAGGGGATGACCGGCAATACCGGGACCGGCAACACCGGGATGCCAAAATAGAAACCATGTGATATAGTAATAGTAGTAGAAATGATTTTACCCGCCGTCATCGCCACAGCAGGCGCACTGGGCCTGGCTTTGATATTGATTCCAACGATCCGCCGTTTGGCGCATCGGTTCAAATGGTACGATCTGCCAAACAAGCGCAAGATCCACACGGGTTTGATACCCAGGCTCGGCGGTTCCGGCATGTACCTGTCCTTCGTCGCCGCTGCGCTGCTGACTCCGCTGCTGGTGGCCCTGGTCTCCGGCGGCAGCGCGGACATGCGCTACGGTCTACGCTATATTCCCTTCTTCCTCGGCATTACCCTGATCCACGTGGTCGGATTGATCGACGATTTTCACAATCTCAAAGCCCTGCTGAAGTTCTTTATCCAGCTTCTGGCCGCCGTCATCGTCACCTCCGGCGGATTTTTAATCCGTTCCCTTACCATTCCCTATCTCGGCACCCTGCCCCTGGGACCAATGGCCTATCCGGTCACGGTGTTTTGGATCGTGGGCATCAGCAACGCGATCAACATGATCGACGGCATGGACGGGCTTGCCGGGGGGATCAGCGCTTTCGCCGCGCTGTCCATGGGAATCATCTCCCTGCTGCAGGGCGCGGTGCTGACATCGGTTCTGTGTTTTGCCCTGTTCGGCGCGATCGTCGGTTTTCTGGTGTTCAACTACCCCCCTGCAAAGATCTTCATGGGGGATTCAGGCAGCCTGTTTCTGGGCTCCTGTCTGGCCTCTATCCCCCTTGCCGGGGGCATATCCAAGGTCTCGGCCTTCGGCACCCTGCTGGTGCCGGTCACGCTTCTCACCATTCCGATTCTCGATATTATCACCTCGGTGATCCGGCGGCTGCGCAACAAGGTGCCGATCATCCATCCGGACAAGGAGCATATTCACCACAAGCTTCTCGATATGGGGCTGAACCAACGGCAGATTCTCGGAGTGTTCTACGGATTCAGCCTCTATCTCAGTGTCGTGGCCATCACCTCCGTGATCCTGCCCAAGGAGGTCAACGTCTATTTGATCCTGATTGTCTGGGCCGGAAGCCTTCTCGGTTACGGGCTGCTGTACTTCATGAACACGAGGAAACGTTCCGTCAGCGCCGAGGCGAGCGAAGCTGAGGAACGTTCAACCCGAAGTTTTCCCAACAGCGGGTAGCTGAAGCCTGCGCTGTGAACCTATCCCCTCGACCACACTAGTCAATCGTTCTGCACTTTCCCGCAAACGCTGGAAAGCTCTCACGATGCTGTCCGTATTGTTCAAGCTCTCCAGGCTCAGATTCATGATCGAGTCTATGGAGTTGTTCACCTTATCCACGCTCCCGGCTGCGCTTTCCGCCTTGTGTACCACCTCTCCGGTTGTTCCCGCAATGTTCAGAATGCCCCGTTGGATCGAGCCGATCGCCAGATTGTTCTCGGAGCTCCGCAGTGAGATCCGCCCGACGGTTTCCCGTATCGACTGTACCAATTCGGAAATCTCAGCAGCGGCCCGGGAGCTGCGGTCCGCCAACTTCTGTACCTCCCCGGCGACCACACTGAAACCCCGTCCGAACTCGCCGGCCCGGGCCGCCTCTATGGAGGCATTCAGGGCCAGGAGGTCGGTCTGATCGGCGATATCCCCGATCAGGGCGGTGATCTCCTCCACCCGGGTGGTCTTCTCCTCCAGGAGCTTGACATCGTCGGCGCCTTTGAAGATCGCCGCGGAGGAGCTCTCGATATCGCTTCCGCTTTCGGTAGCCGCCTGATGATTGTTGCGGGCGTAATCACAGACATTCTGGATCGCTGTCACGATTTCGCTGAAACCCGAGGTGGCGTCCTCCAGTAGATCCGCCTGCCGGTTCTCCGATTCATACACCAGGTTGGTTATCCCCTCCATTTCCACGCAGGAGTGAAGGATGCCGATTGCGTGATCTTCGATCTGCGCCAAAGTGGTCTTCAGCACATCCAGCTGCGCGAGCTGATTGGCTATGTCCCCCAGCTCGTCGTTGCGCTCCGTAGGCGCGGCGACCTGTTCCTGCGGAACGCCCCGCTGAATGGATCGGCTGAAACTGATAAGCGCTTTGTAATCGCGAGAAAGATTGGGAAGGTAGAAGAAGAAATAGACAACGACAACCGCGGTCGTCCCCAGAACAAGCACGGCGAACAGGATGATCAGAAGCGTGACCAGCCTCCCCCGGAAGCGCTCTACCCGGTAGTTGTAGTCGTGCAACTCCTCGAGAAAGCGAAAACCCTCATTGATGTACTCCTGCAGAGCCTCTGCATCACCTCCCTGCCGCACCCTCGAGAATGCGCTGTCGCTGCGCTCCAGGAACTCAGAGCGGACGTCCGCGAAGAGGAAAGAGAGCTGCTCGGGAAGAAAAAAACTCCCCATCATCTCCGGCTCCTCTGCCAGCATCTCCGCCAACCCCTGATGAAGGAGCTCGAGCCTGGCAATGGTTTCCGCGGAGGGAGCCACCAGCTGGCCGGTGGCTGTCTGGATCAGTCGTTCGGCCTGGGCGTGCACGTTCCCGAGCATTATACTCTGGGCGTTGCTGAACTTATCCATCGTGATGTTCACAATGAAGGCCGAGATCATGAGGATGAGAATCAGGATCAGTATGCCGTAACCCCAGACAACCCGGCTCAAAATGGATTTGCTCATAGACCGTACTCCTGTAGCTTGCGGTGCAGCGTCTTTCTCCCGATCCCGAGCACATCGGCGGCCCGAGTTTTGTTGCCGTTCTGCTGGACCAGGGTCGCCCGGATGGCCTCCCTCTCGATGTCGGCCAGGGTCGAGCCGGCTGAGATCTTCAGGTACTC
>Ga0272441_10009868_pt1 | contig 14615 bp, 28 predicted proteins | sample SSMProp6N_FD_193582 | JGI IMG/M metagenome (GOLD analysis project Ga0272441, IMG submission 193582) | Marine sediment archaeal communities from Little Sippewissett salt marsh, Falmouth, MA, United States - SSM-Prop-6N | ecosystem: Environmental > Aquatic > Marine > Wetlands > Sediment ... | reverse complement strand
GGTGAATTGAAACCAGGACATAAAAGACCATTTAATTTTTTCAGGGATGGAAAAGATGGGATAATACGAGGAACCTATGGTGGCGACTCCGGCTCCGCCGCCCGCTTCTTTTATACAGCGAAGGCTTCAAAACGAGAACGGGATATGGGGTGTGGGGATATGGAAGAGAAGATAAAAAAAGAAAATATGCTTAATTCTAAATGGAATACTGACCCAAGAAGTAAGACTGGGTATGAGAATAAACCTGAAATTAAAGCAAGAAACAACCACCCCACAGTAAAACCCCTCGCCCTAATGAAATACCTCGTAACCCTAATAACAAGAGAAGGACAGACAGTATTAGACCCCTTTATGGGTTCGGGAACAACTGGTATGGCGTGTAAGGAGTTAAAGCGAGAGTTTGTGGGGATAGAGAAAGAAAAAGAATATTGTGATATAGCCGAAAAAAGAATTAAAGCAATGGAGGAATATGAAAAAACAACCACTTAAAAAACAATTGCAAAAGGTAGCTAATTCACTATGGAAAAAAGCTGGGTTTTTAATCCACGGCAACAGGTGTGAGTATTGTGGGGAAAGGGCTACACACCCCCACCACTACATTCCTAAAAGCCGTTGTGGGATAATGCGTTACGACATAAACAACTTTGTTCCGCTTTGTGCGAAATGTCATTATAAGATACACTTCTCCCCGAACCCCGACGAGGTAAGGGCTATATGTGAGATGATACATACCTATCGTGGCGATGAATGGTATTCGTATATCCAAGAAAAGAAAATGGATAAGTCTGCGTCGTTTAATAAGATAAGCTGGATTCAAAGCCAGATAGATAATCTTCAATATGTAATAGAAAGGGGTAAAAATGAAAGGTAGAAGACAAACTAAGTGCGGTGTTAAGCCAAAACCATTCCCGTGTATTTCAAAAAGCGATAGAAAGAAGACTACTATAACTGTAAACCGATTAGACAAAAGGAGGGCGGCTTATGGCAGGTTTTATCCTAAAAAAGGTTTCCAAAGAGGTGCAAGACGCACGGACTGGGCTTCTTATGAATCCGTTAGGTCTTCTGTTCTTGCTGGGAGGTACCAATGAAAAAATACGACAAGGCGGGGGTTCACATAGAGTTCGCCGAACTAAAATCGATGGTAAATGAGATAGTTAAACAGGTTCTGGATAACGAAATTCATGCAGAAGAAACCAGAGATGAAATTAGAAACCAAAAGGCGTGGATAGATATGACCCGCATAGCTTTTGCTTTAGTGGGGCTACCCCTGACGACGATAGGCGTAATGTTATCGTTTTATGATACCATTGCACCCTACTTCCTATGGCAATATCAACCAGGGTTTGGCTTTATCCAAATTGGCGGGCTATGCGGTGCTATTTTAGGGTTTCTCTGTTTATTTATGGCATATTACAAATGGAAGTAATGGGAATAATTCTTTTATTAGCATTGATGTTTTTAATATTCATAGTGATTATACGGGGAAAATGAAACTGCCTAACTGGAGAAAGCTGAGGAACGAATGTATTTTGTTTTGGGCATTGTCATTATTGTCTATATTGGTTTGGGTATACTCCTTGTGGCGAAAAATAAAAAGCTAAGAAAAGAGCTTAGGAAAACAGAGGCTCTTTATGTACACTTCAAGCACGCAGCGACCGATAAAGATATGGAGATATTAGATGAAGCTCGGTGATTATATATGATTTTGTTATTTATTTTTATAGGATTTGTTATTTTTATCGGTTGGCTAATTACCGATATAAAAAAAGAGATAGAAGAATGGGAACAAGATATACGCTAAGATATGCACTAATCCTACTAATCGCTATCTATGCCCATATGTTATCTGAACAAAATCAGAAACAAATGGAAAGCCAACACACTTGGAGAACCCAACCCATAGACTGCACACCAGAAGCGTGGGAAAGAAAGAAACAAACGAAGGAGTATAAAGAGTATGAGAATGCTATCATCGCTTATCATTCATCTTTATAGACTATTCCGTGAGTGTATGGACGGGGAGAAGATTACCTATGAACAGGCAAGGTGGGAATTAAAGGAAAAGACAAAGGAATATAAATAATATGATAACACCATTATTGCTTGGAAGAATAAACAGTAAGCGGTATCATATAGTCCCACGAATGAGGGACTATGACAATCTCCCCACACAATGGATACCATACCTAATGTGTTTTCAAGAGGGTGATTATAGGTCAGCTACCGTAAATACAGATGCTCTCGGTTTTAGGTGGGACCCCGTAAAAACAAAAAACATTCTTTTGGGTAGTTCGTTTGTGTTCGGAGTGGGTGCTTCGGGTGATGAAAAAACAGTTGCAAGATTACTTGAATGCAATAATTTCGGGGGTAGGGCACATACCCTTATGCAGCATGTTCTTTTGTATTTCTTTTATGGCAAGTATGCTAATAAAGTAACACTTTTAGCAGGGGTTAATGACCTTGTATGCGGTATCGGGATAAGGAAAGAGGGCGAGAGGTCAGACCACACAAATCTTTCCTGTAAAATGCCACGCTTTTTTGACGATTCCACGAAAGAAAACCTAATACAAAAAAGTAAAAACAGGCTTAAACTCCTAAAAGAACTAACAACCTCACGCAAAGCAAGACTTATGTATATACTACAGCCATTTCAGGAGTGGTTTAATAAAAAAAATTCCCTTCAAGAAACTATTTTATTTAACATTCTTGACAATATGCCAAATTCCACGTGGAAAGTTGTAAGAAAATCCCTTACAAAGGAAAACTACTTGTGGTTTTCCGAAGAAATGGAACGAATATGCAGAGAGCTTAGAATACCGTTTTATGATGTAAACAAAGACTTAGATAACAAGTATCATGAGGAGTGGTTATGGGTGGACAGATGCCATATGACGGACAAGGGTTATGAGCTGGTGGCGAAGACTATTAAAGAGAATACGGGATTTTTTTAATCCCCCTACGGATATTTATCCGATGTGGTAAAGGTATGCAACCTACAAAGAAAAACATAATTAGATTACTCTGGCATTGCATAACGCACCTCCACCGACCGATATTCGTGCCAGGCTTGAATGGGATAATCTGGGTGGAATGCAATAATTGTGACTTTGGAGATAAGGAGGACTAAATGAAACCTAAAATTCTGCCTATAATACCAGAGGAAAAGCAACCAAACTCAATGTATATAAATGAGAATGCTTACACAGTTGCAGGTTGGAATTGCTTTAGAAACGAACTCCTCACCAACCTCAAAGAGCGGGGGGTGGAAGTCGTGGATAAGATACTTGAGAAAGAAGGGCATTTGGTGGATTGGGGTTATCGTAATGTAGAAAATCCCCACACAATAAATCATAGTCATTACATTCGTGAAAGAACCGACCTCGCCTCTGCTATTGTAAAAGCCCTGACAGGTGAATAATGGGCTTTATTGTTGAGGCACTAACGAAAGGGGAATGATGATGTGGCAAACAATATATGACATAGGGTTCTTTCTATTAGGCATAGGCTGGGCTATGATGCTATTGGCTATGTTTCAGGTTAGGTGGTAACAGATGATAATAAAGGAGGGTAAGATGAAGATTACAGTTTACTTACAGGATGGTCGCACGAGGGAGTATGAAGTAGTAGATGCCGTTAAGGCACGGGAACACGCTCACAGGATAGTGAACTTTGGGTGGCGTGATATTGAGAATGGTAAGATGACTTATTACCCGACGCATCAAGTTTTGAAGGTAGTGTTTCCTATGGATAAGTTAGATAAACTCGCAACAGAATATGAGGCACAGTAACAGATGATAAATAATGGGTGGTTGTGGCTCGCACAATTAAGTAAGTTCCAAAATGGAACATCAAGTGAGGTGAGGTAATGAAGGAGAACGATATGCCAAAGGATAATGAGGCTCTATGAACAAAGACCTACAGAGTGCGGTTGAGGTGGTGCGAGAATGGTTACAGAAGCGTCAATGGGATGTCGGAGAACCCTCAATAGAAACATTTGAGAAAGTCCTCTCCGCCGTTGAGGAACTGGAACGGATAAAGAAAGAATCGGATAGCCTAATCAAAGTGATAGCCGATATGGAAGCCGAACTCCAAGCCCTCCGCCAAAAGTTATGGGTGAGTGACTATGGGGAAGATATCGGTTGACGAGTGCATAGCAAGGATTAAAAAGTTATGATTATATTTAACGCAATACCAAACCAATACGGGGTAGTAGAAAGCTACATACTCGTAGATGTAGATTTAGATGACACACCTGAAAGCCATAATGAGATAGGGTTGTGCTTTATGGAGCAGTTACCCTACAAAACCCATTAAAAGGCAGGTTGTTGGGTAACTAGAAAGGAATATTATGAAAATGCAAATTGGCAAAATAACCTTTAATGACGAACACGAAATAAAGCTCGCCATACATGGTGCTAAACACTACTTCTTTATACTTGAGTTAGACCGAGAGTTGCGTGACTGGCTAAAGTATGAGAACCATAAGTTCAAAACCCCAGAAGAAGTAATGGAGGCAATAAGGAAGATGATACACGAAGAAGTGAATATGGAGTTGGTGCCCTAATGCCAGATATAACAATGTGCTCGCCCACGAAGATAGAAAAGAAGTGCCGGACCTGCCATAGGTTCAACGCACCGCCCTCTCAACAGCAATCTTATACAAACTTCTATGATGATTGTATAAAGAATAAATGGGAATGGTATATGCCACCGAGGAAAGGGGATAGGAAATGGAAAAAAGCGTAAATCTTTCAAAAAGTGTAATAATCTTTCCAGACAAAACCACCATGAAACGTTACATTAAATACTTCGGTGAACAACTTGTTGACGAGTTGAAAAATCGTAGATTGGGAATAGTTGTAAACAAGAGGCTCTTGAGATACATTTCGAATAGTTATCAAAAATGAATACCAAACGAAATGGAGTTTAATCATGGGAATTGAATATAGAGATAAACCGATAGATAATGAGAGAAAACCCAGACGTTGTGGTTATTGCGGTGAGACATTTGACTGCACATTAGAGGCATTCCAAGACTTACATCTTAATCCCTGTGAGAGATACCAGACTGCCCACCAGCAATATCTAAGAGCCTTATCACTTCTACCACCGATGAAAGTATTAAAAAAACTAGAAGAAGACCATAAAAACAATAAACACGCAGGAGAAAACCATTACAAAAAACCATTGGAGGGGTTAGATGGAATTGATTAAATGCCCATATTGTGGGGGGACTAATATAACCGTAGAAAAAGACGGTAAGAAGATATTTTATTGCAGGGATTGTAAACTATTTTTCTCGGGAGGTGAAAATGGCTTGGGAGAGACCAGAGGAACTTAACGGAAAGATAATCAAAAGAAAAATGCCCTGTGGTTCTTTGTGGGTGATTGTGGGTTTAGACGACAAGGGTCGTCCCAGAGAGGTGTTTTTAGAGGGTTCTAAGGCTGGGACTTGTAGAGCTAACCTTGAGGGTGAGGCTAGGCTTGCCTCTAAAGCCCTTACAAGAGGCGAGTGGGAAGATGTTGTAGACGCATGGAAGGGTATCAGGTGTCCTGCCTGTATGAGGAGTATAGGCATGAAAGTTGCCGGTGATGAAAAAGAGGAGGTGGTTAAACACCCTTGGAGTTGCCCTGATTGTGCGGCTAAAATAATAGAAAAGATAATAGAAGAACGAAAGGAAAAGAAATGAAGAAAGACCATATTCTCGTAATCGGTGACACGCATATTCCTTTCGAACATAAAAACTATCTTTCCTTTTGCTGTAAGATACGGGATAAGTTTAAATGCGGAACGATAGTTCACATAGGCGATTTAGTAGATAATCATTCGATTTCGTATCATGAGCACGACCCAGACGGTTTAAGCCCAGAAGAAGAAATGAAAGAAGCCGATAAACACCTTAAGTCTTGGTTTGATGAATTCCCAAGACTATCCCTTTGCTTGGGGAATCACGATAGAATGGTAGATAGAAAGAATAAAACTTCTGGGCTACCCAAGAGGGCTTTTAGGCAATTCAGGGATATATGGCAGTTACCAAGACACTGGGAAGATGACTATGTGTTTGAGATAGACGAGGTAATTTACCAACACGGGACAGGAAGAAGCGGTAAGTATGCACACGTTCAAGCTGCTTATGATAATCGTCAATCAACCGTGATAGGGCATATGCACTCTGTGGCGGGGATAGAGTGGTCGGCAAACGAGAAGGATATAATATTCGGTATGAACGTAGGGTGTGGGATAGACCGCCACAAATATGCGTTTGGATATGGAAGAGACCTAAGGCGTAAGCCGATATTGTCTTGCGGTATAATCACCGACCAAGGCAGATATGCTCAAGTAATACCCATGGAGGATATATGATACCGATAATCTGTGGAATACTTAATAGACTAGGTGGGTGCGGTAGAGACGACTATTACTTACCCTTTCCGCCATTTAATCTAACAAAATGTGTGATAGCAGGAAATGCTTGGCGTGGGATAGTAATACCGATAGTGATAGCTCTACACATGAAGTCCATCTGGTATTTTGTAAGTTACTTCTTTGCTTTTTTAATCTTCGGCTACGGAGAATCCCACCCTATAAGGAAGTGGTTTGGCTTTAATGTGGCTTGTTTTTTATATGGGTTTGCCGTAGGGCTTGCTTCGTTTTCATTTCTCTGGGGAGTGTTTTGTGGGGGTGTGTTTTTGGGGTTAATGTATTTATCAAACAAGGGTATTGATAGGCTTGTCCCCAACCAACCCATGATGACTACTTGGTATTTAGACCACGCTATATTGGAAGTAAGTTTTGGGTTTCTAGCAACCCTGATATACCTATGGAAATAAAAAGGGGGGCTTATCACCCCCCAATTTATCGCCTAATTGTCAAAGAACGATTACTTCTTAGGTTTCTGAAATGCTGCGAGTATCAAGCCCAGTATAGCCGATAGTATCGCTTTCATTCCCTCCTCAAGCTGTTTCTTCTGTTCCTCTGTCGGTTCCCATTTTTTGATGGCATCCGCAGCAGGTTGGAACGCTGAACTTATCGCTACCAGAATACCTTTTACATCCATCATAAAATTACCTCCTTTACATAAGTGAGAATTTAGGTGCTTCAGCTGATTGCTCAACATCACAATCTTTATACGCCCCAATACCCCACATAGTTTTGTTAGCCTTATCATAGTGCGAACAGGAATTAAGGCATACCGCTACTGCACATATTCCTAAGAACATCACAACCCACAATAAATAATCCCTAAACCTCATCTGGATACCTCTCTGGGAAGTCTTTTGCGTCACGAAATTCATTAGCCATATCTTTAAAGAAACTCTCCCCTGCGTCGCATATGGCGGGCCATACAAGTCTTGCCTTACGATTACCCCATAGTCTCCTCAATAGTGCGGTTGCATAATCCTGTTTCTCTATCGCACTGACTGATTTAAGTATTACCTTACTTAGTAGATAAGCCAGTAGTTTTTCCATTTTGTGCTCCTTTCGCCCCGAAGTAATGCCCCATTAAAACGCTGACAATTGATATTATGACTTCCTTCTCTATCTCACCTCTTAGTGCGAGAACGATGAAGGTTCCGTAAATACCGAATGCTATTACGCTTCGTGGTTTTAGCAAGTTCTCTAATACGCTTTTCATCTTTATTCTCCATAACAAGAGGTATAACAATACATATAACAATTAGCCCCAATATTAGTATAATCATCTATCATGGCGTCTCCTTTTAGCCAATTCCTCTATCATTTTCTCCTGTAGGTAATTAGACATCTTAAATAACATATGCTGGGCGTCTTTATATTTTTCTTTCTCTATCAAGTCATAGGCTTCCGCAGAGAAGTGCAAGGTATCGTGGATAATTACCTCTATGTTACGCTTGTATTCTTTCATTTGAACACATAGTAAGCTATAAACCCTATAAGGGAAAATACCCCTATGAAACAAAGTTTATAAGCCCATCTCCATGCGGTATTTCTTGTGACTTGATGGCGGAAGTTGTCACTTTCTTTTATGTGGTTAGCCATAGAGCCATTGATACGTTTGGTTTCACGCACTAGCCATTTTACGTCGGTGGCTACCTCTGTTAGTTTATCGCCTATCTGTTCTAAGTTCATGGTGCTATCTCTGCGTCAGCTGCATAAGCGTTCATCACAATGAACATACTGACCAATACAATGAATAGTGTTTTCATATTTCTTCTCCTTCCAGTTCTTTTAATTCCGATATATCTGGCGGTGTCGGTTTTTCTGGCGGGTTAGAATTTATCTCATCCACCGCATCTTGATTTACCTTCCATGCCCTTAATAGGTCTGGTAAGTCCTCTTTTGTGGTCGTAGCAGGGAATACTGGTTGTGCGTGAGGGTAGCCTTCTATTGTTACTTCTATGGTATTTTCTATGCTTCCGTTCTCTACTTTTAGAATTTTCATGCTTGCCTCTGCATTTGTTATAAGCATTAGTGATAAGATTATCTGTATTAGTATTTTCATTTTACCCTACCTTCTCACATTGCAAATCTTGCAACAGTTACAAAAGCACAAGCAGTGCCAGACGCATCTCCATTAAACTCTCTTGCACCAGCGGTCGCATCAGTAGTATAGAAATCAATATCAAAAGTTTCTGATGAATCAGAATACCACATTAAAGTCACTAATGGATTATGATTATTTACTGCTGTAATATCATACATTTGTGAATCAACACAATTAGAGTTCTGAATCCTTATCAGTTTTCTGTCCGTAGCATCTCCTGCAGCAGACGGTCTCCAATTAACAGTGACAAGAATCAGTCCTGCTCCGTGGGTAGTAAACTGTGAAGGAGAAGAACTATACATACTATAAGCGTCAGAATCTTCTCTGTCAAAAGGAACCTGTGTCCAAGTTGAAGCGCTTGGAGTATAATCAGTTGCTCTACTAACTTGGCAAAACTCTACAAGAGCTCCTTTTCCAAAAAACTGGTTCGCTGTTAAATCATTAGCAACATTCACGTCTCCACTTGTTCCCTCTATTGATAACGCAGTGGTTGGAGTTCCATCAACATTCACTTTTAATTCCAAATCAGTGTCTTGTTCTTGAGCATAGATAGCAGCTGGAGTATTATAAATATACAAATCAGCGTCCCATATTTGCATATAACTATTAGGATAAAACTTTATTTCGTGGTCGTTACCCCAAAAGTCCCAATCTGTGCCATCAAACTCAGTATAAACATCATCTCCTGCTCCGAAGTATAGTTTAGCGTTATCAGCATCTAATTGAATACCACCAGTTACACCAGTCAATGAACCACCTGTAAGCGTAGCTGTTCCGTCTGTCAAGGAGTTAGCTGTAAGTGTGCCTGTGGTGGTGATGTCGCCACTCCCGAAGTCGCTATCAGCCGACACATTGTTTATGAATAGGTTAGAAGTTCCGCCTGCGGTTAAAGCAGGGCAGTAAATACCCACATTGTTAGTAAGGTTTCCCCCGCCAGTTACATCTTCTATTTCTAATCCGTATCTCGTGGTAATAGTCCCAGTTCCTTTATCAGTATATCCTGAAGCAAGTAAACTACTGGCTGTGGTGATATTACCATTCTCGGTCAATACATCGTCGTTTGAGATTTCGCCCTTTATACCTATGGCTTTTGTTACGGCGGAAGCACCGAGACTTCTCGCTTTACCGTAAGTCCCTATGAGTTCGTTAATCGCTCCAGTATCCGAAACATTATTAGCTTCACCTTTTACCCCGTTCATATAAGCATGAGTAGAGCCGTCTACCCCCGTTAAGTCATGCCAGTCGGCTTGTATGTCGGCTGCTATTAAAGGCGTAGTAGAACCCAACGCACCTGCTGGCTGGTGGTCAACATTCATGAAGATACCGTATCTTGTGGTGTTCTGGTGGGTAAAGGTTTCGTCTATGTCTATCACATAAGAGTTAGAAGTAAAACCGTCAGCACCGAAGGCGGAGTGTCCGTCTACATCTAAAGTGTCGTCTACTTCTAAATCGTCTGTGATGTTTAAGCTCCCGTCAGTATTTGAGGATACCTCGGTAAAGGTTCCTGCTATCGTATTACCGTCTGCAGCGATAATGTCATCAAACTGTGAGATTAGGGTTGACCCTGCACCTATGTTAAACGCATAAGAGCTTCCGCCCGTGTCCGTAGCGTGGATATGGTTATACATACACCTTACAGTAGGCGTTCCTGTTACATATACTCCTATTGAGGTATTACCTGCACCGCCAGCGTCAACATGGATATTATTACTTCGGCACTCTATCATTCCTGTGCCTGCGGTGTAAACTCCTACAACATACGAAGTATCAGTATCATCAATGTCAATCTCGCACCTGTTCATATCAAAGGTTAATGCACCTGTTGAATAGAAAGGAGTTATAGCGGAAGAAGCACCCGAACCGTCCACATCGATATACACATGGTCAAAGTCCGCCGTAGCACCTGCGGCGAATAGGCAGGCATTCTTAACTGCAGCAACGACACCCGTGTGGTTATAGTCTATCGTGCCGTCTTTTACTTTTATTGTCCCAGCGCCACTTAAATAGTAACATACAGGTTGTATGCCTGCTGTGGCGTAAGAGGTGGTCATCTCAACATGGCATTCCTTAAAGTTACAGCTTCCTGTTGAGCCTTGAACGGTGGCGATTAAGGTAGTCCCTGCGGTCACAGTCATTTTAACTTTATATATTTTACAACCCGTGTAAGCACCGAAGTCCACTATGTTCTGGTTGGCGGTGGTTACTAAAACCCCTTTTGGAGCTGCGGTCATACCCCTTACACATTGGTTATTGGCGGTGAAGTGGATAGTATCATCTGTATAGGTTCCGGGATATACCAAAAAGGTTGTATTTGCTCCCGAAGCGTCAAGGGCTGCTTGGATTGTGGTGTAGTCACCACCACACTTGGCAACTGTTACCGTATTGCAATACGAGGTTAAGACAGTAGTAGCGGATATGGTATCCCCATAGAAATTAGTAGCATACACATCTGTTCCTGTTACCGTGTGGGCAGAGATTTGGGGTATTCCCGTTGTGGGGAAACTGGGACCTATATGGCTCATCCCTATCTGTGCGTAGGCGTTAGTTGCCAGAAGTAGTGAAATGATTAAAACTATTATTCGCTTCATATTTATGTATTAACTTTTCCAGCTTATGGAGCCATTCAATGCCACGGTGGAAATGATAGAGTGCCTTAGAGAGTGCTTCCTCTTTTGGGTCGGGGTGTTTAATGTGTTTAAGGGGTTTAGAGGATAGGGTCATTGTTCTATTGCCTTACGCAGCACAACTGGTGGAACAACTTTCCTAGTTGTTTGCCCAGCGGCAGCACCCAATTTACCAAGTCCCCTCATAATGGGTTGTATTGCTTGTAAGCCAGCACCAGCCATTCTGGGGGCTAGGAATAATCTACGCATTAACCAACCAATACCCTCTCGTTGTATATCTTGTGAAGCAAATATATCCTCATAAAGATTCATAAACTTATCTTCTTGTGGTAATAGTGTGTCTATTGTTTTCCATATGTTACGCTCTTGGACGGGTGTTCCTTTTCGCAACCCCTTATTGAGTGCTTGTTCTGCTGCTCCTATTCTTTCCTTTTTTGCAACACCCTCCACCTGTAATTTTAGTTTATCAAAAACATCATCTGTCGCATTCGCTATTTCTGAAAACTTGGCATCTGAAGTTTCTAAACCAGTTCTTATATTTCTCGGGGCTGATTTATATATTTGTCTTTTAAGACTTCTACGTAATTTATCTACTATTCTGCCCTCATTCGTGCCCCTTGTTTTCCTATATAAGTCATCTAGTTTGTCTATAACTTTATATACAACTTCTGGTGTATATTCATTGGATGTTTTAAGGAACTCGTTAACCTCAAGCAATCTATTAGCGGTGGTATCACTTCCTATTTCAACGGGTATCCTAGAATTACCAAACTCGTCTAATAAATTGATTTGTGGGGACTGTAATTCTTTTTGAAAAGAATCCCTTGCGGATTTAGTAGAAACCCGTATTCGTTTATTCTTAAACAACATATTTCGCCATCTGCCAACAGTATTTCCTGCTTTTCGTCTTAATTTAATTGCACCATCATGTATTTTATTCGCTAATCGTAAAAACGCCTCGTCATCACGAAGTGATACACCTATTCTATTATCTACCTTTTTAGACAATAAAGACTCTACGCCCTTTTGTTGGGCTTTTTGAACAGTTGATTTTTCAACCATAAAACCAGCCCTTATCAAATCTTGCCAAGCCTGCCGTGTTGTTTTTAATCCTTTACGAACAGTTCTTGATATAAGCGGGGTTAATAGTTTATCGGTTCGTTTTAGGATTGGTAATAGAAATGATGTTTTAATACCAGACTTTAATATCTCTTTAGGGTCTTCTGTTCCAGCGGTTGCTATTCCCATTCCAGCCCCAGCAAGTGCTTGCCTTCCTATTCCTGCTTCTGGGGCGGCGGTATATAATCCTATATCTCTTGCTAATTTAGTCCCACCATAAATTGTTTTTTCTATCCCTGATTCTGGTTGTATATTTCTTATTTCTTCTGGTAATATGTTTCTAACAAATGGGACATCACCTAAAGCCGCTTTCCACGGCAAAGCAACCTTTCTTTGTGTTTGGGCAATAATATTCTCCATTCGTGACGGAGCTACGCCTATTTCACCATAATCCTGCTTTCTACGAAGTGTCACCATTTCGCTAGTAGCTTTATTGCGGATTTTAATTGTATCACTCATTTACAATCTCCCAGCCCTCTGGTATATCTAAATTTAGTTCCATATCCATTTTTTCGTCACCAGTTTGATAAATAAATTTTCCAGTTGGGTCTACTGTTATAGCAGCATTTTTCATAAAATCTTTCAGACGTCTTATCTTGTTTCTAGCTGATGAACCCGTATCAAATGATGTAATAGCAAACCTATCTCTTATTCTATTAAACTCCTCTTGTGTAGCCGCTGCACCAGTTTCAATACGAAGTTTAGCTTCAAGTGCATTGTTCATCGCAGAACCTATATTTGTTCCCCTACCACCTAGCGTATCAGGTATAACCCGTCCTATAAATGGAGCCTGCCCGCCAGGAACATTAGCACGGAAAGCGAGACCTCTTTTAAACTCATCGCCCTTAAATAGTCCCTTTTCTACAGTTTCTAAATCACTTAAGGCTTGTTGAATCATTGTTAGTTTACCAGCAGATTCAGCAGGCAGACCCTTTTTGGGAGCCCATTTAGTTGGACCTAACACATCAAATTCGGTTGGCTCTAAATTCCTTTGTGTCCGTTGCCCACCTACTTGTGGAACCCCAGAAGGAATCATACCACTAGCATCCTCCATTCGTTTTTTATAAATTAAATCCTCAGCCTTTTCTTTTTCGCTTTTTTGTTCATAAGATACGGAACCATCTGCTCCTATTTTCCATTTATAATTTCCCAATGGTCCATTCCCACTCCTTTCAGCTCTATCAAGAAAAGCCTCTGTTCGTTTTTGTGCTAGTTTAGACTTAAACTCCTCTGCCATAAGAACAGGAGCAAGTTTCTGCATCATAGCCGCCTGTGGATTTAGTCCTTGTGCTACCAATCCACCTAATTGACCATAGTTTATCTGTGGTCTTTGTTGTTCTTGTAAACGTACTACTGCCATATGTCCTCCTTAAAGTAAAAACGGTAATGCCGATACTGCGGCTTGTATCCCAGTTCCGAGCCAATCAAAATCACCGCTATCGCTTTTAGATTCTTCTACCACTGGTTTTTGTAGTTTACTCGCTGGACCAAACCCCATAGCACTCATTACCGGTCCTAGACCTGCCATTTGTGCGTAGCTAGAGGCTATCGGTGTGGCGAAACTTAACAGGTTTTGTAGTGCCGATGGTTCGGGTGCGGCAGGTTGTGTGACAGCTGTAACCGATTCTGGTATAGCACCACCCAGCATTTGAGCTGCCCGTTGCCTTGCTTGGATTTGTTGATTTATCAAATCAGAAGTAAGTCCCCTTTGGGCTTGTCCCCATTGATATGCTTCAGGGGTTGAGCCTATACCCAAACCTCTTCTAGCCCTTACATCTTCCATTATATCCTGACCTGTCTGTTGCCAAGTCGGGCCCCAATAATCCTTACTCATCAATTCAGGATACCCCTTATACATAACACCCTGTAAATCAGATATATATTTATCTCTTTGAGCTTTATAGGGGTCGTATGTTTGAAAAGTCGCTTGTGGGGATTCTTCTTTTTTATCGTCCCCTGCCCATAAACCAAATCCCGCAAACGGATTTAAATAATCATACCATTGAGCCATCTTTCCTCCTTTTTAAACAGCTGTTAAGCCTACTCTGTAGGCGTCACCACCGATTTTTACATAAAAATACATTGTTCCACCGACTTTGGCAAAACCTATTTGTCCTTCTTTTAAATCCTCTTTAGTTAATCCTGAACTATTATACCCATCATCTGGGGGTGGTTGTAAACTAAGGGCGTTTCTGGCTAAATTATCTATTGCTCCCTTTACTTGCGTAAGTTCTAATGTCGTAATTGGTGTTTGTTGTATAGGCATTAATAACCTCCTTGACTAAAGTCTAGAATTAAGTTGTGTATCTGTAAACTATTGTCAACTGTATTATCTGATACGGTTAAC
>Ga0272441_10009867_pt1 | contig 14615 bp, 19 predicted proteins | sample SSMProp6N_FD_193582 | JGI IMG/M metagenome (GOLD analysis project Ga0272441, IMG submission 193582) | Marine sediment archaeal communities from Little Sippewissett salt marsh, Falmouth, MA, United States - SSM-Prop-6N | ecosystem: Environmental > Aquatic > Marine > Wetlands > Sediment ... | reverse complement strand
TTGCTACTTTTTCCGCTCCATACATTAAGTCTTCCACAAAAGTGAATATTCCGCTCATAGTGTGTACCTCTCCACTTGGGATCGCAATGCTTCTGCTTGTCCTTTTTTAGCGATTGCTTGAAATTTGATTACTTGTCCTTGAACGATATTCCAACCCATGAGTCCAGCTAATACCGTTAAAAATCCAACCTTGATCCATTGTTGACCTAATGACGCTTCTGCAATCTCTTTAATAATACGATATACAGCAACACTAGATAATCCTACACTTATAGCAGATTGAGCAACCATTAACCCTAAACTTTTTTCTTGACCTCCTAATAATTCCGACAACAACCCACTAGCTACATGGAAATATAAAGTAATGTCACTTTTGAATACATCCATTTTTTCCATTTTTTTATCTATATCGGAGTTATATTTTTGAAGCATTTCATCGATTATTGTCGTATCAGCTCCTATAGGGACCAATAGTGCTCCAAAGCCTCCTGTTGGGGTTACATTGTAATATGGGGATTCTGGAATATATATCACCTATGTTTTTATAGTGTAGAAATCATCATCGACATAATCTACCACTACCACACTAACCGATTCACAAGTAAATACTGCCGTATATGCAAAAGGTTTCCCAGGTTCTCTAGCTACGGGATTGATACTATGACAAATAGTATTACTAGCCGTTACTTCAAAATATTTAGTAGGATCTCCTTTTTGTTGCTTCCATGTTAGTGTTCTTTTGGTTCCTGCTATCATGTCATCCCTTAAATCGGTGTATCCAGTGGTACCCACTACTGCAGCAACGAATCCCGTTCGTATGGGATTTTGAGGAGACATGTCATTATAATACGAACTAGTTCCTTTCATATACGGGATCATTTCATGCTGAACTTCCATCTTAAACCTTTGGGGTTTTTCCATAGTGGTTGAGTTCCATGTCCAATTATTAAAATTCGTAAATGCTCCATCAATTTCATTGTTACTTGCATCATCAGGAAATGTTGGGGTATTAGGGGTTGCTGTGGATGCGAAATCTATTTTTGATCCTATCATCGATTGCGAACACACTAAAGGATTCCCTTCCGAATATTCTAGTTGTAATCGTGTAGTAACCAATCCAAATAGATCCACTTTTTGAACTGATTCGTGAGATTGTTGAAATGCTTTTTTCTTCGGTTTTACCCCTTCGGTAGTGGTCATATTAGTTATGGTTTGGGTTTGATTTGCTACGGTATGGGTTGCTTTACCGTACATATCCCAAAAACAAATACCATTCACTGGAATAAATCTCGCCATTGCATTATCTAAACGAAAATTCCCCTTCGTATTTGTTTTATACCATTGTCCCATTTTGGTAGATTCATGGAGATCCACATTATATCCCACATCTAAGATTTCACTACCTCTTAGTTTATATCCGAATAAATAGGAAGCTGCTCCATTCAAGGACGTTTCATCATCATATCCTGTAGCTCGATCCCAACAGTCAATAAATACCATTTTTTTTTCCTCTTATATGTATATCCTTAGTAATGTTTGTTTGAATAATAGTAACATGTAATTATATAGTATTTGTGCAGTAAATGCATTAATTGTATCTTGTGGTGTACTATGGGCAATAGGATCATTCAACATGTATTCTCCTAACGTTGCAGTGGTTCGTAGTAAATTCACATTCGATGGTAATCTTCTAGGGTTCACTTTTGAGGGATGTTTTCCATATCCCTTTGCTGGAGGAGAATGTTTAGGGTTTTTAATATATAACATCTTATTCATCAACCATAAATATTCATCAGGCACATCATAGGTGCAGAACATCCAGAATCGGTTTTTGAATCTAGTTACACGTTTAATTCTCATGGATGAAAATATAGAACTAAATAGGTGCCCACTTCTAACAGGAACCACTCCCATTGCATCAATTTGTGATTGAAAAAAATTGATCATTTTTCGATCATTCGAACTATCTAGAATACTTTCCTCAACTAATTGTTTCATCCTCCATAAAGGAACCTTCCAAGCTTTTATTAAACTAGGTCCAAATTGTGAAGTTCTAGGTTTAACTGCAAAATCTCCCTCTGCAAATTCCTTAGTGGAGGAGGAATAATACCCACATGAGTAATCCCAAAAAGTAACACTTGGAGAGAAAAAAGCTCCTGATCCCGTAGTTCCTAAAGGGGATGTACTAGGTCCTAGGTGAGGATAACTCATGAGGTTTCTACCTCATAGGTTGCTATTAATGTTAAGGTAACTTCATGTTTGTTGGGACCTAGATTTTTTGGAATATTTTCTGAGTTCTGAATTCCAATCCAATAGGGATAACCTGATGCAGTAAAATCATAATTAAATTTCAGATAAGGAAAATTTGTTGTATCACCATCAGAATCTGGTCTTGCAATATCTATTTGACTTGTTTCACCATCTGGTTTTATTCTTAATAATAGATTAATATTATCTCCAATTTTTGCTGAACTATCAGCTTTAATTGCAGTTACTAGTGTAGAAATATCTATTTCATTAAATTGGTCTGCTGTTGGTGTGATTGTTTCTTCCTTATAGGTTGAAAGGAATGCTAATTGGTACCATGTATCATCAGTTGGATAACCAGCTGATAACACATAATTGACATGATCCAACTGTGCATAATCATCAATGATGTAAATCTGTAAATCTGGATCATTTCCAATATTAGTTGTATATAATCCAACTTTACAGGTTGCATAATTTGAATTAAATTGTGGTGGGAATGGGAATCCTAAAGTACCTACCCGATCGCTTAAGTATTCTGCAAATGGTTGAATAACATTACATCTCATGGTGTTAGATGTTGTTTGCCAATTGGTAGCGTCACCATTAGTTAGCCATACTGGTGGATGATCTAATGTTCCAGTTAAGTCTGCATCACTTGGTGGATATATTCCAGCCTGCGATTCTAATATCTCCATTCCACAGCATTGTGTAGAATCTGTTAGGTTTGTTTGTGAATCATAACTAGCAGAGGGTATATATCCATCAGATCTATCGGTAACCGAATTCATAAAAGCATTGATCATGGTTCGAAGATTCGTTTCTGAACTAGCTTGTAGAATGAGATCATATTCTATACTATACCAATGTACATCAGTTCGTATGGTTGCTTTAGGAACCACTAGGAATTTATCTGATGCATTTATTTCATTAAGTCCTCTATGAACGGGGTAATATCCTCCTCCATACCCTGTTAACGCCACTAATATATCCCTAATTCCTTCAGCATGATCTACCATAGTGTATCAATCCTCCTATAAATAATACTAATCCAGTAATAAAAGTCACATTCACTAATATAAATTCAAACCAAAATTCATTGTAGTTGTTCATGTGGATGGTTATCTCAAAATTCCTAAATAGTGCTTGATAAAATACCAACGGTGCAGCAATTCCACACGCTACCATGCACACAAAAGCCCATGCAAACCATATTGTAGATTTATCTAGTGTTATACCCATTGGATGATCTTCCCCTTTCCTCTATATCCAGGAATTTCTGTGCCTGAGGGTTTCGTTATGGTTCGAGGAACTGCTCTCGTACCCATCATCCATCCAAACCCTGCAGCAGATAACGATCTTGATATGTGTCGTCTTAATTCCTTAATCAATTCTAATTTGGTTTCAGTGAAAAACCTACCCTCAATTTCTGCAGTTCTAGGATTGGTCCAGTTTACACCGCGCATTTTGTAGACATATTTTGCATAGGGTACGTTGGACCCTATAGCGACACTAAGTGACGTCTTAGTGGAATTAAAGACGTTTTTATTAAACCATGCAATCGTTCGTTCTATCATGTGACCTGTGTCGTTTGCCCAATAACTCTTGATGAATCCTTTTACATTGTTCTTAGCATGTTTGATTCCCTCTCGTAATGCTCGAACTGCAGGTTCCCATAATCGGTGTCGTTTTAGGTACCTAACTCCACTTGGTTTAAGAAAAAATGCAGTGAGAGTTTTTCCGAATTGTGGGGTTTGAACTATGTTATGTCATCCCCTGTTCTATGTAAGTAGTCATCTTCATATGAGGGGATCCGTACTCCAGGAGTATATGCTCGAACTAATTCATCAATTTCGTCTTTATTCAATTCCCACTTGGGATATTCCTTAGAGGATCCAACTTTATAGTAATCGGTGATTTCTCGAATGATCCTTTGTGTTGCAGTTTTTACTGCATGGTTGAATGCATCCTGATATTTACTAGATATGTTATCATCGGTTGCATGATAGAGGGACTGATTACCAAACATTGCTTTATAACAATCTTTATAGAGATCGGTGATCATGTCTGCTGCTGAAGTAGTACTTGGATCGGTATTTGCACCTATAGTGAATCCTACTTGTAGATCTGTGTAGGTTACTCTTGTGTTGGATCCGATGTTTCATCACCATCTTCTAAGGCTTTTTCTGCATCTTCTAAGGTTTCAATTTTAATGGTTCTCGTGTCCGTGTCCGTTGGGATCGGTGTATCAGTGGTGTTTACTACTGGAGTAGTATAATATTGGATATCTACTTGATCCTTGATCTGTTTCTCTAGGTCCTTTATCTTTTTCTCTTGTTCCTCCCTATCTAATTGAATTGATTTAAGTTTATCCCCTAATTCCTTGATTGTATCATTAAGAGATAATTCTTTGGCTGAAATTGCTTCAATATGTTTCTTTTGTTCCTCAATCCTATCAGAATACTCATTGTTTTCTGTATCCAAGAGTTTTATCCGTTCCTCATAGTTTACTCTCTCTGCAGTTAATCTAGCAATCGTTTCTGCAAATTCTGCTGCATTTGCTTTGTGTTTTTCTAATTCGGTTTTTGCCTTCCCCATTGCGTTAATCGCATCATGTGCCTGTTGTTTATAATCCTCCTGCACTTCATCGATATCGATTCCGTTCAATAATAGGAGTAGATATTCTTCCTCTTGCATTTGTGCAATCTTTCGTTCTGCTTCAAACCTATGCCATATTTTATCACTTATTTGTCGTATTTTTGCCATTATGATCACAACCTCTTAGCTACTATATATTGAACCTTTATGGTCATGTTAGTAGCTGTTGCAGTATCTGCTATTTTTACGGTGCAACTTGTATCAGGTGCTAGTGGAATGCACATCTCCCTATCCATCATCTCACTAAACTGGAAGTATAGAGTTTTCTCATAGGATTGTCCTTTAGGAGTTAACGTTACCTGTATGATATATTGATCCCCTAATGCATTTGCTATAAATCCTCTAGCACATACCTTCCCTAGCCATACATCTGCAACTCCACTTTCAGGAGCAGTCATTCGTGAGAAGTTTGCACTAGATACAAGTTCGTTGATACATCCATATACATCCGATCCTGAACCATCGGTGTTTGCTCCTATATCTGAATCTGTTAATAATCGTTCATGTGTATTTGCAGTAGTTGCTGCACTAGTTCCAAACCATATCGGAATATAAAAATCTTTTACGGTTGTTGTACCATCAGATTCAAAAAAGCGAATCTCATTTACTGAAGTAGTGGTTAACGTACTAGTACAATTCTTTTTCACCTCTCCCCATGGAGTCATGTAATCTAGATAATTCACTGTCGAATCTGCTGCATTATCTTCTGAATGAGATCGACAATAAACCATTCCTACTCCTCCCATAGTTGCTTCTGTTGCTGCTGTAGTTTGTGCTGCAATAACAAACCCACCTGCTTCAGTAGTTAGTGCCCCTGTTGCACCTGCTCCAAAGGTTTCTGCTGCTTGTAATGTGGTATTAGATGTTGCAGATACACAACAATAATAATCGGTTACTGCTGCACCAGTAGTTGCATCTACAAATGCTATTTCATTAGTGGAATTATCTGTATCTACGGTACACGTTGCTGTATGCTCTACTCCATCATTGGATTTATACACACAAGTTACAATCATTCCATCATATGCATTATCATTTGCTGAACATGCACCAACTAAGGTAAGTTCAGTTTTTCCGATATAACTCACTGCTCCATTCTCAAGACTTAATATTTCGGTTAGTGTCCCTGTGGATAGCTGAGTATTTAAAAAACTTATTTCGTTTGTATGATCAGGATCCCAAATACGTCCTAATCCAGAATTAATGTGCTTTTTTAAGCTAGAATAGTCTTCAAAAGGTCTCCATCCAGCTTGTCCATATCCTTCATATCCTGCCATATGTTTTCATCATCATCTATATGTTTGTGTGTTGTATAAAAAAAATAAAAAATAGTTTAGGTATTTGTGTAAGGTTCTGTCTTAAACATAGCACAGGCTTTCTTATAGTAACTACCTAGCTTGTATGGTCTAGACATTACACCAATCTTCATGTATCCCATCTTTCGGAATACCCTGGTTTTCTCTCCTCCGCCTTGGATCATTTCCCAATCGGATATTGTATATGGAACTGCAGTAACTACTTTGAAGTTCATCTCAGGATTCATTGCAATTACAAAGGATGCTTCTGTAGTGGATGCACCATCATATGCAGCATCTACTGCCATTGTAGGCACAATTTCTCCAATCGAACGAATTTCATCAAGTACTAGACGATCTCCAATCTCTCCTGCTGCAGTTAGTCCATGCACTCCTTCCAATACTCCAAAGGATGCAGGGTGACCAAAAACCTTGAACGAATCATTACCTGTGTACATGGACCTTTCAGTATTTGCATCATATTGTTGATAGAATAATGATTTTGTAACACCAAAGGTTTTTTGTACGGCTTCCACTGTTGCAGCTGTTCCACTTAGAGCTATTGCAGATAAATCGGTTTCCGATCCTGCTGCAGCACTCGAATCATTTGGATCTGATGCAGTGTTTGCAGTGGATAAACTAAAGAATCCATGCCAGTCATCTGCTTGATCTTCGGTACCCGTTACTGCTAAGCGATTGAGTAACCACTTATCGACATTTTTCGCAAAATAATCTTGTTGGGATGCTAATCCTTCTTTAATGGTTTGTGCAACTAGTCCGTTGGGATTTTGTTCAAGAGATTTAAATTGTCCCCATGTAACCGTATAACTCCATGAAAACCAATTTAGTGGTACCACTGCTGGAACAGGGGTTGCAGTTCCATCTGCCCATTTTGGCTCCCTTCTATTCACTCTCATAGAATTCTGAGAGGTAACGGTGTTATAGTGAACCCACTCGGTTAACCAAGGATCGGGTACTTGTACGGACCACTGTCCAAAGTGTTTTTGTAACCCTAAATACGCAGCGGGATTCACGCTATATACGGCAGGATCAACAGCTTCTAGAACTTTATTATAATAGGTTGTCATTATGATCTCCTATCCTGCATCTGCAACACCTAAACCAAGATACTTGATCTTGATCCATGTTGCGTCCGTCCATTTGTTCGGTCCTACTACTTTAAAGGTGTGTACATTCCATTTATCTGCTGTATCTCCTGCAGCTGTTCCTTGCACTACTACACCAGCGGCACCACATACCATTAAATCGGTTTCATCATGGGTAGCTTGAGCACATGTTGCCCAAAATATATCCCCAATATCGATTTCATGAAACGTCATGGTGTCGGTTTCAGCTGTAACAGATCCTGTTAGGGAGTATGCTTGTGCAATAGATGGATGTGAGGGTTCGATTTCTGCGACATAAATGGTCGCTTCATCCTCTAAACTCGATCCATATAATGCAGTGCATGGAGTAAATTCTGGATCGGGTGAAGTACCACTTTTGAAACAGATTAATCCAGGTGTAATGGTTTGACCATTATCAGGGGTTCCAGAATGATAATTCGGAGCAGTTCCATCTGCTAATACAGTCATTCCTGGTTGCGTTACGGTTGTAGGCATTATTCAACAGTCCTCCCAGTTAATTTAGTTAAAATTGAGGTATCTTCCCTTTTTGCTATAAATTGTTTCATATCCTCAGGAATGGGTTGGCCATTCAATTTTGGAGTATCAGGGATAGGATTGATTTCCTCTTGGGAGCCTGAGGGTTCTTTTGAATTCTGTTTAGGTGTAGAAAGTGATTCCATACCTTTCAGGATCCATTTGAGAGCTGTAGCATCCATATCATCGGAAGCTTTGAAGTCTTTATTAATTGCATTAATCTTTTCAATCAAAGCTCCTCTTTCTACTTTTGCCCTAGTCTCTTTCTCAGCTTCTAACAGAACTACTAACGAATTGACCTTATCCGTAAGAATTTTGTTCTCTTGGGATTGTTGGTCCAATTGCTTTTTTATCCGTTGGTAGCTGGATAGAAGTTCAGTATTTTGCTCAGACATGGTAGTTGGTTTAGTTCACCCTAAATGCTTTGGTTTTTCCTCGTGATCTAGGGTTCTTGGTTGCTACAGCATTGACTAGTGCGATTGCTGTCTGCTCGACCGTACCATCAGGTCTCGTGATATCTCTACTATAATACGCAGGGGAAGTATAGATCTCCTCTGGTGCATCACTTTCAAAAATCGTAAATTCGGTTATGTCGTGATTCTTAGTTGCATCATAACCTATAACCTTAAATTTCCCAATGGAATTGATGGGAGTAATTTTCATCGGATCATCAGTTGGATGCTCCCATCCAAAGTAGCCTTCTTTTACAGAAGTGGGTGATTCTACAAACTCTTTTATGGTGTTCGCATCTAGATACTCGAAACTTCCATCATCTTGTTCGAGATATCCCTCACTAAATAAATTGCCAATATAGGTTCTTCCTACACTTGTGATAGAATTCACCTTTGCTGAATTTGCTTTCGATGTTTTAAGAACTTGCACATCGATTTCCTCAGGAACGTTCTTCTTTTTTGTTTTAGAGTTTTCAAGATCTTTTTGTGGTAGTTCACTAGATGATTCCATCCCTGTAGGTCCAGATCCTTGACTAAGAAGGTCATCTATAAACGGAATAATACACACGTCTTTAAATTCATCATCAGTGGACTCGAAAAATGTTTCATTAATCATTTTGACTAACGGATCGATGATATGAAACCATTGTAACATCGCTTTATCTTGTTCCTCTTGGTCCACTTCAGGAGCAGATCCTCCAAGTGCTCCTGTTTCGACCTGTCCTTCTAAAAACATTTTGGGAAAAGGAGAATCTTGGTTATTGATGGAATTGTGTTCTTCCCAACGTGGTTCCTGTGTCGCAACCGTATCAATTTGAAAAAGATTTTGAATATATTCAGGGTTCGCTCCAGGAGGATAATCTAACATGATCCCAGGTTGTATCATAGGATTCTTTATATGATCCTCAATGATCGCTTCTGTTGAGCTATCAATATCGTTAGGGTACCTAACTATTCTATCTTGGATCCCTCCATTCCAGATATATAGCGATTGCATCCATCGATTTTGTTGCTGATAAATTCCAAGATCCCACACACTTTTGAGAAAACATTCTCCTCTTGGAGATTCTTCACAAGGAAAAGGCACATAAAACACTCCATCTGTTCCAACGGTAAATTCCTGCACACCTTCCCGATCGGCATTCTCTTTCGATGTATCTTCATGATCAGTCCATGAGGACCAACGAATAGTAACTTTCTCTACATGTCGTTTGTATCCCTTAGTTTTCACTATTTGATTAGAACCAAATACAAAATAGATAGGCTTTCCCCTAATTTTTCGTCTCAGGATAAAACAGCATTGGGTACCTAGAGATTTGGATAAAGCTTTACGCATTATCTGAAACATATTTTGATGATTCACATCTCGTTCTAACCATAGTGTGGAATATTTATCCATTAAGTCCTTTCTAAGTTCATAGTATTGAGGTTTCATTTGTTCCTGGAAGGGATTTTGCGTTTGTCCAGGAAATTCCATGCCTGGACTCTGCATAGGTAATTGCATACTCCCCGAATTTTTGTGGGGATTGCTTGATGGAGATCCTTTAGGTTTTCTGACAGGATCCTCAAGCATTTCTCGAACACCATCTGTTTGGATTCCAGAGGTGTTCTCTTCTTTTTCTGTGGGGTTTCCATCTAGATTTACTTCCGCATACATAAAAGGAAATGGGGTTTTTTTGGTAAGAAATTCTGCTACTCCATAAGATAATTTTCTAAGATGTGGGTTATGTTTCGATTGCCAGTCCCTATCTCCTAAGTTCGAAAAATCATGTCTTTGTTCTCGTATGGATAACGGTTGGTGTGGGCGAACTTGATCATTATATTTAGGATAACGAGAGCCAGGCATCCCTAAAAATGCTGGTCGGTGATTGGTAGCGTTAACTTTTTCTACGATATCAGAAACAAACTTCGTAGGATTGAACATCCTATCAAAAAAACTCATGTTAGATGTAAGTATGTTTAGATATTTATATAATTAATTGTATAGTTGTCGATACTCACGAGTGGCGAGATTGAACAATGTTCATATCCACAATACCGACAGATCCTTTTGCCATCTAGTTCGATAAAATAGTGATCACAGGTATTTTGGTATAAGGATGACATACTAGATAGAATGCGTATAGATATATATGTGTTTCCACTAAAGTGACACTAAGTGACTAATAGGTGTAATGGATATGAAATCTAGGTAATTCCTTTGTGTGTTCCTGATACTTTCTAAATACGGTGTCGAGATTCTTCCGAAAGGTTCGATGTTTGGGTAAACATGCTTGAGTACTTCTACAAATGATAACTAAGTCAGGTTGTAGTGCATGATACTCCGACAACTTTCTAAGAATCCGATATCCCTGTACTCCCTCCACTACATACGTATCTACAAAGTTGATGTGAGATAAAATCTTGTATAATGCTTCCTCATATCCATATGCAGGGATATAATCATCGGTATGGACTACTAAGCGATCTTTCACGTTCCAGGATTTCACGAGCGTAGTTTTTCCACTAAGAGGATATCCGATCACTAAGATCTTCTTATTCTTCTTCACTTGGTCCCATGTGAGTAGTTCCATCTCGAATCACTTCTTTCCAGTCATTTGACATTTTACATCTAATCCATTAACTCTTTTTTGAACTGTTACTATAGTATCATGATGATTTCCTGCATGATTCACCAATAACACTTCAATAATGGGAGTTATTCCTTCATTTAATCCAATACCTATAGAATTCCATCCAAAGGATATACATACACCATTAGGTTTTAATATCCGATAAAGTTCTTTTCGTATATTAGAATAGTATTTTTGAGAATCATTTTGAGTTAAACTATTTCCGATCTTTTCGTAACATTCTTTTAATTGTGTTAAGGAATAAGGAGGATCAAATAAGATTCCATCCACTTCACAATCATCATAGGTTTTTAGAAAGTCTAATGCATCCATATGACAATCTGTTCTAAATGCAGGATTAAGATCATTTGTGACACATAGATGAGAAAAACAGGAATTATTCGCAAAGGGATCAATCCAAAGTCCTCCTTTATGAATATATTTTCTTATAAGGGAATTAATTGGATCTATTAAGAAAGTGTTCTTATTTGGATATCCATAAACTCTAGAAATCTTCATTTGACATCTGCTCCTTTAAAGAATTTATCTAACGTTACATACTCTGCAGGACTAGTTCCTTTAGGTCGTTGACGAATCCACATAGTTAATTGATCCCAAAAACTGATGTTATCGGTTTCTACATCAATATGACACCAATCCTTATACTCCCCTGTTCCAAAATCTATTTGGAGCATCAACCTATAGTTTGTTTTCTTATTCTTATCCATGCATCCACACATCCAATTGTTTCGGTTTTCGATAGTATTTACTTCTCTTTATCCTCTTTTCCATATCCACACGATATTCTTCCATCAGTTCGTATCCAATACAGGGGATTCCTAGTTGAATACACGCTTCTAAGGTTGTCCCACTACCCATAAAGGGATCTAATACGGATGAGGGTTGTAATTCATTGATAATATTAAATATCAATGAATATGGTTTAGGTGTTGGATGTATGGTTTCAATAAAATCAAAATGTTTAGGATTCCAAAATCCTCTTCTTTGATCTGTTTCTGCATAAAGATAATTACATCTTAAACGTTTCTTAGAATCTAAGTTAGTTAATATAGGTTCTATCTTGTTTAATTTAGCACATTTTGAACTACCTTGTTTAATGGGATTATGCCAAATTGCAAGGTCATAATCATCTAATCTATACCATATAGATAAATTATTCCGACCTGGAAAGAATACAACATCTTCACAAATTCTATTAACTTCTCTCATCCAATTAAAACAGAATGTAGGATAATTATCTATAGAATCATCAAAATTAGTTTTCTCATTAACTGATTTACCTTTAGGATGTCCCCATTTAATATTATACGGTGGATCAGTCAAGCATAAATCCACACTCTTATCCTCTAACTCTTTCATCCCCTCAATACAATCCCTAAACTCTACTCTACAATTCTTATACTCTAATGTGTTACCCATGCATACCACACCATGCTTCATGTAAAAATGCATCAAACCAATGCATCTCAGGATCTTTAAGAACCTTAGGTGCTCCACTTGTATCTTCTTTATCCCAAGATGCTTTATCCAACCATTCACTTGTCATAGGAGTCCTTGCATCATCCACATAGATCGTTAGGGGATATAATGCAGTAATAGACTTCATTTTATTTTTTCCCATAGAATCCCAAGGACGTCTGTAGATTCTTTTAGAGATATCCTTATACTGTTCGTCAAGATATTCTCCACTTCTATGTCGTCTAATCAGTTCTGCAAACAACATATCACAATATCCTGAGTTCGTTCCTCCATCCTCAATCTCTAGTTTGAAATTCTTATCTTCTTCTAATAGGGTGAATAATTGTTCGATCGCATGAAACGCATCTGTTCCAAGATTGATTTCATTTACTACAAAATGTTTCGTTTTAATTCGGTTATATCTACCAATCACTAAAACATGACCAAAGGCAGGATTCCAATCAAGCCCACCTCGATTATGTGTCCTAACCCACTCCCTAAGTTTATCCTCTTCCTCAATCATGGTAGTAAAATCTGCATGGAGCACATTCGTAAATATACGTCCTGCAGGTGCCGTCCATTCACACAAATACTCTTGTCTAAAATACCAATCAGGATAGGTTTTTCTAGCATGCTCTACTGCGGATAATTGGATATAAGGACATTCAGTATATAACCGTATAAGTTGATTTTCAGGACTGTCTAGTGACATCCTTTTCCATACCGTATGAGCAGGAGATCCAAGTTTAGGAGTAGTGAGATATCGAATAATTCCTAGTTTACTAGTGGAAAGGGTAGGAGTTGCAGCATTGATCACTTCATCTGATTTTGCTTCACATATTTCATCAGGTGCAATTCCATCAATGTGTAATCCTCTGATGTTTGCTTCTGTTAGGTTCCTGATTAAAAACCATCCTCCATTTTTGAATATCTTACTCTCCATATTATCCACATCAATGGTATACCTTAAGAAAGTATTCTTACATAGTTGATTCAAATACCATTTAGGTTGGGCCATCATAGGTGCCGTTGCAGAAAAAAATACCATGTGGAATCCAATAGATGCATAATACAAATACGCTTTCACTAAGTCATAGGTTTTAGATGCTCCCCTACTAGCTAGTATAAATGCTTCTTTGATGGTAGGATCTAGTAACACTTGAAAATCTTGATATTGCCTGGGAGTTAGATCAAAAGGTTCCTCTAAACAAGCATTCCACGTAAAAAAATCTAATTCTCCTCTAAGGGTTCTTTTTGCGATTTCTTTTCTGGCAATATTAGCTGTGTCAATTCGTGTAGTGGCATAGCTTGGACTTGTGATTTTATGATCTCCTCCGCATTAGTTAAGGATCCCCTGTCCGATAAGTACTCATGGACTTCTTTAAGTCTGGGTACGGGTAATCCTCTATCACGAGCTGCTTCCATAATTCCAAATATGTTTTCAAGTTCAGGATCATCCAATGGCTGTGAACTAGGTTGTGTGTTCGGTGTGTATTGAGAGGGAGGAGATGCATTCCTGGATTTCTTGACATTTTTTTTCACTCGTTTTTGTTTGGTTTTTTTGCGATAGATACTGATTACCTTACCCACGTAATTGTAACTTACCTTACCCTCTAATGCTTTATGCACATCCCCTGTAGTAGCAGTAGGATGCTTATCAATATATTCCCGAATCATATCAGATGTGGTAAGTTTTACCATTTTACTAAATCTATGTTTGTGTGTTTAAATAATATTGTGATGTATGGTATGGGGGTAACCCTTCCCCATTTGATTTAGGTTCTCTCTTCCCATTAGGGCACAGATACAAACGAACCATGGGTTACAGGTGTGATCGTAAGGGGGAGGTACGTGAATGCCTTCATAATCCTAGCTCGCTGCATGAAATAACCATGATTTCGCTATTCCGTTATGTCGGATCTACTTTCTATGGTAGCTAGCTTTTACACTCATGCAGGTTCGAGGGATTCTATACCACTGGCTAACCTATTGATCAGATAGGAATTATTCGCCAGCACTGTATATTCGAACATGTTCTATCCTAGCTCGCTGCATGAATAGTGTATCACTTACAGTAACAGTGAGCTTGCAAGGCTTAATCCTACTCATGCAGGTTCGAGGGATGGTTCTATTTTTGCGACAAACAATTATAGAGTTGAGGGAGGTACGTGAATACCTTCATAATCCTTTCATGCTCCAGGAATACCTAAC
>Ga0272441_10009866_pt1 | contig 14616 bp, 26 predicted proteins | sample SSMProp6N_FD_193582 | JGI IMG/M metagenome (GOLD analysis project Ga0272441, IMG submission 193582) | Marine sediment archaeal communities from Little Sippewissett salt marsh, Falmouth, MA, United States - SSM-Prop-6N | ecosystem: Environmental > Aquatic > Marine > Wetlands > Sediment ... | reverse complement strand
ATCTAAGTCCCTCCAACGGTTTGTAGTCTACACCTCTTATGCCGAAAATTCTCGGCGTTTTCGGAATAAGAGGAATGTCGGGAACCCATTTAACCTGGAGGGACAGATGAAGGCTGAGACGGTCAGAAAGATTCTCGTGACAGAAGATCTGAAGCAGACGGCTAAGGAACTGACGATGCCGTACTCTAACGTACGCGGTATCCGCCTTCATTGGCTCCGTCGCCTCTCCGGGAAGTGTGCCATCTGTGGCACCCCCAATGAGGAGAGCGCCGTCTGCGACCGATGCAAGAAGACCACCAACAAGAAGTCCAAGCTCTTGGTACCACGGCAGAGCTCCAGGATGATCTCCATGCTCGAGCGCGTGGACGAGTCCGCGCCCCTCCTTCGTAGGGAGTGCTCCGAGTGCGGCACCGTAGCCGAGCTCAACGCTGGCTACGTGATCGAGATGTGGCGCAGGATGGGCCCCAAGTTCTTGCGCCGACCATACCTCTGCGTGAATTGCGTCCACGCCATGCTGAAGAAGCGCAGAGAAGACGAGCGCGACAAACCCCTGAGTTACAGGCCATTTGAGGGCCTAAAACTGAAATTCCGCAAGTAGTTTGCGGCATAAGGATTGTGAGGCTGGAGAGTGCGCGTATCTCACCTCATTCAACTTACGCGCGTGGAGGACCATATGGGAGCCAACAAGCAGAGCAAGACCGAGATGCCCGTCATCAACGAGCAGCAGCAGGAGGAGCTGTTCGCTGCTGTAATGGCCGGTAATCTCGGCGAGTACGCCAAGACCGACGAGGGGCGGAAGGTCCTGCCGGCCGCGGCCGACCAGATCAACACGTGCCTGAAGTCCCGGAAGGCCATCATCGGCCGGACGATGCACTACCTGGAGAACGAGAACAAGTTCACCGCGGAAGCCACCAGCGGTCTCCGCGGGGCCGGGTACGTGCTGACCAGCATCTCGCTGGTCAGCTACGCGATCAAGGGGGTCAAGTTCGTGCGCGACTGGCTCGCGCCGCTCAGCTGAACCATCCCCCAGGGGGCCGGGCCTTCGGGTCCGGCCCCCACAGCCCCCTGCAAAACTCCAGCATTTTAGTTATAAGAGTAGTGGAAGGGTCCTCCCCTCCAACGCCCTCGGGCGGGAGAGGCCAGGAATAAGCCTGGCCTCTCCTCTTTAGCTGCAACTTCGAGCCCCAGATTCGGCATAAGTATAGTGTAGGAAGCCAGGTCACGGACTGGCAGAATTTAGGAGGACTGGCACCCCCTCCACCAAGCCAACCCCGATCCCCCCTCAGGTTCCCGGGGATCGGGGTTGGCGACTGGGTGCCTTCACATACCTGGGTCGCGTTACGGACGCGCGGCCTTTGTACAACAGTCCGAGGAGGGTGCCACATGCAGTCCATTGATCAGATCATCCCGTGCGTCTTCTGCAACATCAGGCAGAAACAGATGGAGGTCATCGCCCAGTGCGGTGGCCTGAAGTTGGCTGGCGTCGAGGTCAGCCATCTCAGCGGCTACCGTTGGCAGGTTGCAGTCGGCCACTCGAGGGTCGAGCTCGACCTGAGGAACCCGGCGGCCGTAGCTGGGGCCATCGACGCCAAGGACCCCATCTTCCAGGTGCTGGAGGAGATCCACCTCCAGCTGGGGTACGTCCATGGCGGGGTGTAAGCACAGGCACTGGGAGGAGGGTATCTTCCTGTGCAAGCTGTGCCTGAAGAACCCCAACAAACTCCGCGAGGCCATCGCGGAGCTCCGCCGGCTGCTCGACAACCACAACCGGGTCGCCAACGGGCTCGAGGCCTACGCCTTCCTCGTCGAGAAGGAAGAGCGCAAGAAGGAGGCCCGCCGGCAGCGAGCCCTCAAGGAACAGAACAAAGAGGCTGACGCGGCCTTCAAGCCGCAGAACCTCACCCTCCCTCTCTAATCTCGGGGCGCTCGCCCCATTTTCTTAGCTGCAATGGTTGTCCCCAATTGGGGATAAGAGCTGTAGGAATCATTAACTTAGGAGGACCCCATGAGCTACGACCAATACTACCACCTCGGCCTTGCGTTTGAATTCATGCCCCATAATGGAGCCTACATACTTCGTACAGACCGCCACGGTCTAGTGTGGCACGGCACCTACAATGAAAACGAGTGGACTGCAGAAATCAAAGACCACCCTCCCTACCACTGCGGTCTCAAGATGAACATCGACTGGAAGAAGACTATGAGCCCCACCGCACATGCGGCCAAGGAGCTCGCTCGGAAACACCACAGCATGCAAGGGGACTTCCGTCGTGCTACCGCGGTCTGCTCCCTGTACCACCACGAGCAATGTATCATCGATCACCTCGATGCTATGGACGAGGTCCCCCACACCACGATCATAGCGCTAGACGCCTTCTTCAGACAAATCGATGACCCGGGCCCGCGCATGGTGAAGTACATGGCGTATTTGTCCGCCAGCGAGGAGCTCCGAGGTTGTGGTGATGCGGAACGCTCCTTGAGGGCCCTACACACCCTCGACGTCCACGGACTCGTCTGATGGAGAATATTCGCTGGGCGATTATCAAGGACATCGCCAAGAGGGCGTGGTTGTACATAGGAATTGTCATCCTCGCGACGATCGCCATCCTCATCGTGGCCGAAGACAACGTGGACGCCGCCCTCCTCGGGTACCTGATCATCCCCCTGAGCCTCGAATCCATTCACCTGCACATCAAGCTCATGCAGGCGGATGAACTGATCGACCTACTGAGGAGCCAGTACATCGAGGTAGTAGAGAACAACAAGGAGCTGACCACGATGCTCATGGATGTATCTAATGAGCTACAAGAAATCCGCGAACAAGCGGAGGAGGAAGACCAATGCCATACCTGAACGGGCCGACTCTCGGACTTCACAAGACTCTCCCTCTCATCAACGAACTGGGCTGCGTCCCCCTGAGTAATCCTCCTACCCTCGAGGAGTGCAGGAACGCACTACCTGAACTCGCTGTAATTTGTGTAATCAGCAACGGGCCCTTCGACGCCGCCGCGGTCATCGACTCCCAGTACGACTACGACGCCTGTGTCGACCCACGAGACAACCGCCCCAAACAATGGCTCCTTGCCGAGACCGACAAGATCAAAAACTACATCACGAGTTAGGAGGACCAATGAAATTCAAACCTAGTGATGAGTACCGCAATTTCGACGGCCGAGACTTCATCGGAAAGATGGCGACCCTGGTACTCTACGAGCCAAGCAAAAGCGGGCGACAGCAGGTGGACCTCAAATCCATCAGCGGTATGCCGAAAAGCAAGAGGGACCGTTTCAACCATCCTCTGAGCGGCGTCTACGAATGGGTCGAGCGCCCTCTAGGCAAGGGCGGGACTACCATCCGTCGCAAGGTCCTCGGCATCTGTCTGATCGAGGCTATGAATGGTGGACGCAGTAGCCACCGCACCGCACCCTCCTACAAGGAGTACTTCAACGAGAAGCAGAAGAAGATAGTGCTCGACTACTGGCGGGCTGGTCATATGCGGTTCTTCACTCGCAGTGGCGGAGATGCCGACCAGGCGGACCTCATCATCACGTTCAAGGACTTCAAGCTCGAGTCCCGCTGTTGGGGGATGAAGGCCCCGCAAGAGTGGAAGAGCGAGCTGTACGCGAAGGAACTTGAGCCCCGTCTGGAGCGGGGATTCTACAAGGACGCCAATGAGGCTATCCACTTCTTTGGGGATAAGCCCAACGATGACCTGTTCGGGGAACGGTACTTTCCGGTCCTGGCCATCGAGCTCGGACACGAGAACGAGTACAAGCTCCTCGACGTAGCCTGGCGCGCGAAGAGCCAGTCCGACCCTATCGTCACCAACAAGTACCTGCTCATTGGTACGCGCTGCAAACCACATGAGTACGCCGAAGTGATCACCGGCGCCTATGAGGTCGGAGGCAAGGTTGTTCGCGGCATGCAATGGGATTGGGAATGAAAGGAGACAACATGACCAACGCCAACTATCGCTGCAGCCCAGGGTGCCTGGGTTGGTTCTTCAGTCACTCGGACAAGCACGGACTCCGCGTGGAGAGGTGCGACGAGTGCGACATCTTCGATGACGACGAGGAGGCAAGCCGCTACGTCCAGGACATGTTCAAGGACATGGCCAAAACCTTCGACGCCTTCGATCGCCATGGTGTTCTCCTGAGCAACGTCCTCACAGACGAGCTGCGGAAGAAGACCAACGAGATCTCCCTCAACCTCAAGCAGCCCTGGCAGTGGAAACCCGCTGGCCGGTCCTACCTGGGCGAAGAAGAGCTGAAGGTCTTCCGCGCCAACATGTACTGTACGTGCGAAGAGGGTGCCATCTACGAGTGCACCGATGGCATCCGCCAGGACGAACCCGGCGGGGAGCACCTCTACGAGCACAAGTGCAACAAGTGCGGTCGGTCAGAGTTCTACAACCACAAGTTCCCCAAGATCACCTACCACACGCCCGAAGAACTCGAGGGCATGAAGAAGGTCTAGGCCCGTCCGGGCCACCAAATCCCAAGAAGGCTCCGCCTTCTTTTAGTTGAAACATGCCCCCACAACCTGGAATAAGAAACACAGAAGGAACATCTTACCTAGGAGGACCCTATGAGAATGGACAAGCCGGAGGAATTCATCGAGGCCTACGTGAAGGGCGAAATCACCGAAGAAGAGTTCGAGGGGTGGGGCCAGCTCACCTACCCGCGGCAGCTCGAGCTCAAACTGGGCCGGCTGCAGTACGAGAACGCAGAACTCCGAGCAGAGCTCGAACGACACGGGATGCCGGAGGCGTGGGAATGATCCTGCATTGCTCTAAGTGTCACCACGAATGGGAGGGGGAAGAGGGTGAGAACTGCGACTGGTGCGGCGCCGACTCCTATCCCCTGGACGAAGACTACGACACCCGCATCATCAATCGTATGGCGGACCACATGAGGAGTCACTATGGCATCGACATCGGAACCACATCAGGTGAGTGAGCCCCTAAGCGAGATGGAATACTACCGCAAGCTCCAGCAGCTCGAGGCCGAGAACGCATCTCTACGGAAAGAGATGAAGCAGTTCCACAACGAGTGCCTGGAAGCGTGCTACAACAAGGACGTCCGCTACGACATGGACATCGGGAGATTCAAGTCCGTGTTGACCCGGGTCCTGCTCGGGTTCGCCGCCCTGGGCGATGGGGACGTAGCCCCTGACCTGCCATGGGCTGTCGAGGACGGATATCAACTACTACGCGAATTCAAGGAGGGTGACCATGGAAGCGAAGGATCCGATCCCCCACAGGGAGTGGGTGGAGAAGGCGAAGAGCCTGTTCGGCCGTAATCCTGACAACTGGAAATTCAAGTGCCCCTGCTGCGGGCACGTCGCATCAGTAAAAGACTACGAAGACGCCGGGGCCCCGACCGGGGCTGTAGGGTTTAGCTGCATCGGCCGCTGGAGCGGGCACATGGATACCGACATGGGCGCCGGCCAACCCTGCAACTATTCCGGCGGCGGCCTGTTCCAACTCAACCCCGTGACCGTGGTGTTCCCCGACGGGGAGAAGCACCAGGTCTTCGAGTTCGCAGAAGAAGGGAACCCCAATGAACCAACGTGAGGCCAAGAGGCTGGCCCTGAAACTGGCGTCGGATTGGATGCAAAACCTTATCGCATCCGGCAACTGGAACGAGATTGCAGAGCTGAACGGCGATATCCGCTCCCCTCTCTCGAACGACGATGCGGACAAGGTCGAGTACGAGCTCGAGCAGATCTGGGACAGACTCTACCAACGATACGACAACCTCGGGAGGAAGAAAGCACATGGCAAGAAATAGCATCAAAGAGCTATTCGAGCACGAAGGGCATGACGTAAACCTGGCGTCCTGGGCCGAAGAGAGCTTCACGCTCGTATGCGACGACTGCGGCGAGATCCTGCTCGAGTTCTACCAGGGCAACAATGAGCTCCTTCTGTACCCGCCAGATAATGAGCCCGACTTCAAGTGGCTCCTGCTGAACCTCCTAGCCGTGATACACGGGGATGGAGGGCATTATACAGATAAGCACGGAGTCGCCAAATCTACGGCCGACGCGCAGAACGAAGTGTCTACACAGTTCTTTGTCTACCGCTGGGTTACCGAAAAGGCCCGGGAGATGGGATGGTCGGAGGAGGTAAACTGCCCACCCCAGACCTGGCTCGACAACGAGCTATCTAATCGTACCTCTTTGAACGACGCCATCAACAAAGTTGTGGCGGAGTCCGAGGCATTCCGGGCTGACAACCAGCTTATTGAATCGTTGCGCGCCAGCCTCGCCGCCGCAGAGGGAGCCCTGGCCGAGTGCCGAGAAGCTGCGCCGAGCCCGCCAGGACACGACACATGGCCTGAGTGGGCAGAGGCGGTGTGTTGCCCGCTGTCTGTGCCCAGGTACGTGAAGCGGTGTGTTGACGGGCAGTCCGCCAGCCTTGCCGCCGCCGAGCGGGAGAGGGACGAAAACCGCGCCGGGTGGGAACTGGACTACAACGCGGTCGCCGACCAGCGCGACGCCGCCCAGGCGCGGGTGGCCGAGCTGGAGGCCGAGCTGAAAGGGGAAAAGGAGGATCACGACCGGACAGTCGAGGGCTCTTGTGTAAAGGTCGGAGATTTGGAACGGAAGGCGTTCCGGCTGCGGGAGGCGCTGGTCGCAGTGGAGCACGCGCGGGACAAATACAAGCGTCTGTGTCACGTTCGGAACGAGCAATTAGACCAGGCCGAGCAAGATCGCCACCGCGCCGAGGCCGAGCGTGACGCCGCCCAGGCGCGGGTGGCCGAGCTGGAGAATTGGATCAACGAGCTACAGGGCCAGGACTACGACGCCGCCACAGTCGCAGGAGATGCTTGGCGCGATAGGCTGGCAGAATCCCAGGCCGAGGCGGCGCGGCTGCGTGCTGCCATCAACGAGGCGCTGAGCACGGCGGCGAACAGGGAGGCGTTCGTGATGAACGGGCCCCGCGCCATGATGATGGTGCAAAACATCTTGCAGGCAGCCCTTGATGGTGAAGACCCATGACCCTGTACGAGGAGGAGTTCAGGAAAGGGAAGTTCAGTGCCGACCTTATCGAGGCTTCGAAACGAGGCTACTTCTTCGAACAACGATGGGAGCTGATCCAAGAGTTCGGCTTCGCCGTACCCAACGAGGAGTGTTTGGACATCATCGCCAAGTTCCAGCCGATCCTCGAGGTCGGGTCCGGGAATGGGTACTGGGCTTGGGAGCTCAGGCAACGTGGTGTCGAGGTCGTGGCTACGGACCCTACCACACAATTGAAGAGCCGCTATAACGCGATCAGGGAGGGCAAGAGGTGGCTCACCCCCAGACGCCTGAAGGCAGAGAAGGCGGTCGAGCATTACCCGCACCACACACTCATGATGGTATGGCCGTGCATGGAACCATGGGCGTTCCAGACCATCATGAACTACACGGGCAAGCACCTGATCTTCGTGGGTGAAGACTGGGGAGGATGTACGGCCACCGACGCATTTTGGAAGGCCATCGAAAACTGGGAAAAGTCCCATGTCGTCAACATTCCGAAGTTCCCCGCCATCCACGACTACTTCCGCGTCTACACGCGACCGGAGAAGAAATGAATATCAGGAAACTGGCGACTGACGTAGGCCTATGCCTGGTCGGCGCCGTACTCATGGCAATTCTACTGATGCTCGTCGCAGCGTCAGCAAGCTGGTCCGGCAAGATGCCGGGCCCAAGAAAAGGAGAGAAGGGATGGGAGCAGACCAGTTCTGGACATCCGGGTGGGGGGCCAATGCCTCCGCCGCGTTCCAAGAAGCAGTGAACGACGCCAAATACGAGTCCGGGCACGGCGGGTATACAGGGACTATCGCAGAGAAGGACTCGTTCCTTCTGTTCGATCCCCCGGAAGGCGTGGACTATAATACCTTCGCGGAGTGGATCGAGGCCTACCCGTACGACGAAGTGAAGATACCGGCGGAGCACCAAGCTCTCGTGTCCAAGGCCGCCGAGGTCTACGACGACAAGTGGGGGCCCGCGGTCTGCGTTCCTACGCAAGAGACATACGAGCGGGACGGCAACATCTTTCGCCGGTTCATATTCCTGGGCTGGGCGTCGGCATGAGGAAGGCATGAAAGAAATAATCGCGGTCTGTGAGCTCGTCATCGAGGCCACGGACGAAGAGACAGAGGATTACGGGCGTAAAGTGGAGGAGGTCGTCGACCTCGCCAACATGGCCTTGGGCGCCGCCAATATCCCTGCAGTGCTCACCATCGACTGGGACGAACCGCCAGAGGTACGCGACGTGGAGGAGGACTGAATGAAGCGGTACACGGCCGACAACTACGAGCTCCGAGAGCACAAGCATGGCAAGTACGTCTTGGCGAATGACGCTCACGAAACCATTGCGAACCTGAATTCCGTGATACAACGCCTGAGGTCCGACCGCGACCAGTGGAAAGCATTAGCGATGATCAGCGACAGACTGCACGATTCACGGGATCTGCAGGGGCGCCTGGCGAAGAAGTACAACCTGGACAACGAGTTGAATCAGTCGTTCCCGGCCTACGTTGTGGGATTGACTGACTCGCTGGATTTCGACACGTCCAATGGGTCCGCGTACCGAGAGATACTGTCTCTCATACGGAATAAGGCGCTCGAGCTGTCGGGCCTGGAATCCAGAAAAGGAGCTGACGATGAAGTTTGAAGTATACGAGCTCGGCCACGTGACCCGATACATTGGTGAGATCGAGGCCGACTCGAAAGAAGAAGCAATCGAAGCGGCGTATGACCACGACAACTTCCACGGGACTGTCGGTCTGTGTCATCAGTGCGCCCGTGAATGGTCGCCAGGCGATACCGAGGTATTGGCCGACGAGATCAAGGAGAGTAAATGAGCAACATGGAAAGTCTGAAAAATGAGATCGCGGTGATGATTGCGGACCGTGAGATGCGGTCCGCTTCCATGGCACAAGCACTGTCTCAAGAACTGTTCACCCTGCGGTGGAAGGGCGCGGACCACATGAAGCTGGACCCACAGGAAGTTGGACTCCTACGCCGGCAACTCGTGGACGCCAAGAAAGAGATCAAGGAGTTGAGAGACCTCCACCACGTAGTGGATATCGCGGATCAAGAGCGGTTGGGTGCGTTCGATATCGAGCGCGTGCTGGAGTACTGGGGGAACTTCGAATGAGCGAAACAACGATGTACGGCTACAAGGACGGCAAGCTCGAGTTGGTGGACGAGTTCGGCAATTCCTGGGGGGCAGCGGCCTTCGTCTGGAACGCACTGTCCAAGGAGATGTTCGGCGAATCCGCGTCGTGGATGATGCGGCCGGAGGGTGCCAAGCAGATATGTAACCTCGTGGACGACGAGTCCAGGTCCGACTGGTTGCGGGCAACTGTGGCGTTCACTCTGGACCGCTTCATGGTACAGCGCGAAAACTTCGAGCGCCTGGCCAACCACCTCGACAAGTTCGTCGAGCATTACCCACCAGACGGAGTTGTCTGTCACCTCCCGGCCATTGCCAAGAGGCTCCGGGAAATGGACCATGACCTGGCGTGCTGGTGGCAGACGAGCGTTTCTGACGATCCATGGTACACTTGGGATAAGGAAACGCGAGAACACAAACCCTACGACCCGGATGAAGGGGATCACACCTTCATCTACGAGGTGATCAATGGAACCAAGAAAGATCCGGATTGACGAGATCGAACAGGTCATCCAGCTGACACTCGAGATCCGGGAAGAACTGGACCTGGCAGGTATCAAATCGTTCCTGCGCTGGCAAAAGGATCTGTGGTACGTGACGTGCCAGTCGTTCGTGCCTGTTGGCCCCCTCTCCATCAAGTTCACGGCGTCGGGCAACTGGCATACACTCAGTCACGCCCTGCATGACGACTGGCCTGTTGTGATAGTGAACCGGGTTAAGGGAAAAACCCTGATTCTCGTCAACAGCCCTGTTGCTTTGGAGGGCATTTCCCTCTGCAATTGGACATTCCCTGATCTCGTGCCGAATCTGAACAAGGACATTCCAAACCGCGCCCAGTCCATACGGGATCTCAAAGAAAAGCTGTGGGCGGGTGGTGTTTGTATTCCCGGCCCTGAGGTCGACAACAAGATCCAGCGCAAGACCTTCCCCGTTCCTGGTACATGGACTGAGGCATACAAGGGTTTCAACGAGCACCTGGATGTGAAAGAGGCCATCGCCAAGACGATAAAGGATCACGTCCATCCCCCGTGGTTCCACGAAGAACTTCGCGATGCCTACACTAATATCAGGGCCAAGAAGATGGCAAATCGTATCCGCGCCAAGTCCCTGGTCATGGATTCCAGCTTCCCGTGGGACAGCATCTTCGAGTGCCACGACGAAGTTGACGAAGTCCTGCAGAATACCTTCGTAGGGGAGTTCCAGATCAACAGCATCGAGTTCCTTCCCGCGCCCAAGACGTGGCTGGTCGGGAGAACTGGCGAGATCAAGAAGACCAAGATCCACTTCACGGACCTACAGAAGCGCAAGGGCTCGTTGGAGCGCAGGTTCCGCCGAGAACTCGAAGCCCGCGGTATCCTGGGTTCCAAGAAGCTCGGGCACGAAATCCGCGACCTCATCCAGAACGGACCTATCGAGTCAGCTTTCGAAGCCCTCGAGGACCAACCCAGCGACTGCGAGAACATCTTGCGCGAAATGCTCCTGGGAACCAAGCTCAAGGGCGGCGACATCCAGGATATCCGTGTCCAGGATGGGAACATTCTCATATCGCGCTGTAAGGGGCTCAAACGGGTTGACGAATGGATAGATACCTGGGGCGAGTCAGAATCGATTCTGGAGCAGATTCGGACGCACAGGGCCCTATCCCTGATCGGTTCCCCGGAGTTTGATGGCCACGAAGTCCGGTTCCGGGCAGGTAACTGCATCGAAGTGTGGGATGGGGAGATCTGGGTCGCGCCAGGTGATCATCCGAACTCTGAATACCGGGACGTGTTCGGCCGTACAGGAGGCATGCTCCCTGACGAGTTTGACTTCGGCAACAGGACAGCCTGTTTCCTTCGTGCCATGCGGCTCTACATGCTGAACCGCGGATTCGCCCATGCATGGACCTGTACGGGGGTCGCCACCGCAGATGACGCCCTCACCTTCCGCATGAGCCGTGGGCAAGCACGGATGGAAGTCTGCATCGCTGCCGCGGAGGTACGGCATTTCCAAGGCGGTACGCACTTCTTCCGCGGATTCCACCAACTACTGGCCCTGAAGATCCAGGACCACCAATAGGAGAACACATGAACCTACGAGAGAAACGTAAACTCCTGGCAGACCTGATCTGGCGTACTACGAAGTCCTGTATGCCGGAGAAAGAAGAGAAAGAACCTACCAAGGCCGAGACGATAGCCGAGACCATCCATGTCAGAGATTTCGGTTGTCATGCCGGCGCTGTTGCTGACCTGCTCGATATCCTCGTTCCGGGGACGAAAGAGGCGTACAACGAGTGGGAAGAAAAGGAGTGGGAGCCCAAGATCCTGTGCTGCGTCGTTCCCCTGGACGACAACAATAGCCATGAAATGCCGCTCGATCATCCATGCGTCACTATCCTCAAGGACAATGATGGTTCGTTCAAAGCCCTAGGCAAACACGGGTATTTCCCGGACACCTTCTTGCCAGACGTCTCTGACGGTGATCTGCGACTGGGAACGGAGAAAGAAGTGACGACACTGGTCAACTCCTTTAACGCCACGGTCATCGATACCTGGTTCGGGGCCTACCTCGAGCTCATGTAACAAAATTGGGAGGCCTTTCCTCCCTCTTAGCTGTAAACACCCCTGTTGCTGCAATTACCCACGCCATTCCTGGTATAAGAATTGTGGCAAGGAAACTAACCTTACGGGGGTGTGACCTATGGTGGGTTGGTCGCCCACTGCTCCGCCCGGTCAGGTGGGTGGAGTACCTTATACGAATCTACAGCGAGCAGCCGTCCTGACACGGTAGGCTCGCAACAGCGTAGCCTGGCCGCTTACGCTGCTGGTGGCTGGCACCACAAGGCCTGCTGTGTGAGGACACAGCGAACGGAAAACCTGTTTGGAGTAGGGCAATGCCGCCTTCACCCGAGCTCGGTCGGTTCCCAGACCAATCGAGCGATCTGGAGCAGGAGGGTAGAAGGATCACGGTGGCGCCCATGTATAGAACTGGGCGGGGAAACCCGAGCTACGACTTCTAGGATTTGGGGCTATAGGCTCCATCTCCAGATCCTGGTCGGAAGAAGAATGGACTCCTCACCCATTCTTCTTAGCTGTAAACACCCCTGTTGTCGCAATTACGCCCTCACTTCCTGGGATAAGAATAGTGTCAGGGAACAACAACTCTGTTTTCACAGGAGGGTGCTATGGATGTACAACAGATCCCGGAGTCTGACCTTCGCAGTGAGGCGGCCACGAAGCGCTTCGGCAAGCAATTCGCGGGTCAGACGATTGAGGAAGCTTTCGAAACGGCGAGGGCGATGCCAGGTAAGGCAACGAAACTGGTCCTCGCGAACCGTAAACGGACCAGGGCCAAGGTCCAGTTCGCCGTCATGGTAGGCGGGATGATCGCGCTGGTCATCCTGGCGCTGTAGGAGGGTGCTATGGATCTGAACCAGCTCAAGAAGATGATGGACGCGGCAGGTCAGGAGCAGCTCGAGAAGATCGAATCCGTCCTGACAGGTGGCGTCGTGGGAATGCGGCTGCGTGGGAGAGTGGCCAGGGACCAGAAGGCCGACGGGTTCCGCGAGAGTGGTCGCAGGGTCCTGCGCGAGATCGTGCGTCGTGCCCAGGGGCAGGCCGCTGAGTTCAACTGGACGCGGGTCCACCAGGCCGGTGTGGTCCGACTGGCCCTCCAGGGCGAGTCCAATGGGGCTATCGCCGAGGCCCTGGACATATCGGTCCACGCAGTCCACCAGTGCTTGGCCGATGCCAAACTCGTGGCCGCACTCCATGACCTGGATACGATCCTGTACGTCATGGAGTGGCCGCGCGGTCTGGTTGGCGCCGCGAACCGAAAAGAGTGGCCGGCGAAGTGCTACGAGCAGCAAGTACTCCTGGCCATCGCCGGCCTCGAGTGAAAAGAGATTGGGGGGCCGTCCCCTTTCTCTTAGCTATAACAACAGCGCTGTACCACCACACCCAAAAAATATTTCCACGTACGTCTCTGGCGCAACAGGGCTGTTACATTTCCCTGGGCGTTCTTCTCGCTGCACTGTTCCCGGGACAACAGGACTGTTACGGCTGTGGGTTGGCGGAATATTCGCTGCTCAGTTACCCAGTTGGCCCGCTGGTACCGTCAGTTATAGCCATACTTGTGACAGATGATGCAAAGGTGTCTATGGTCTCGCGCCCATGGAATTTCTCTGGAGCGGCGTACTGAGGGACCTACTACGTGCTGGCGGTACAGGCCTGGGCCGGGGTGTGGGGATGGGTTGCGCTGGTGGGTCTCTGTGTACCCCCCCATGGCGGAGCCGTAAATACCGGGATGTGATGGGCCGTGTAGGGGGAACCTCCGTACCGGATATACCGTGAAGTGTACCCCATGGCGGAGCCATACCGGGGACGTGTACCGGACTTCCCCCACAGGCCTACGGTCCCAGGGGTGTTGGTGCAAGATGGGCTGTTATGCTCTGTAGGGTACAAGGGGCTCTATAGCCTGTAGGGATATTTGAGTTCGCGCCGTCGGGAAATGAGAAAGGGGTAATGGAGAGCTATAGGGGTATTTTGGTTCCGCGCTTACCTTAATCAGCCCAGAAGAAGACTAGGACTTGAGCTTACTCTTGATAGCCCGCTTCCACCGCTTGGGGTGAGAAGCGAACTCCTTGAGCTCACGCAATTTCCACTTCACAGACTTGGGGCCGAACCCACGCAAAGCCTTCTCTGCCTTCGGACTCACCTTACCCACTACACCAGGAGTCGCAAGACGAGCTCTGTCCGCCCACTCAAGCAGCGTCTTCCTAGCGCTAGATTCCTTGGACAGCCCCCTACGAGCCCCCGCCTCCGCTTCCACTCTTCTACGATACAACTCCTTCAACTGCTCACGCGCTTCCTCCCTATCACGCTCAGTAAAAGCAACCCGTGCTTTGTGCAGCAATGGAGATAACGCCAGCCCCGCCAATGTCCCAAGGCCAGCTCCTGCAAGCGCCCGACCAGGAGTACCACCCAGCCCCGCCCCCACTAGCCCACCAACCCCCATACCCCCACCAGCGCCCATACTTACAGACTTTGCTAATGAAGCCGGATTTGCAACAAGCTTTTCCTCCATCGATGGGCCGCGAAGCGGAAGCATAACACCAACACCAAGAGCCTCTTTGATCAGTTCGAGCTCTTCGAAGAATGCGCCGTAGTCCATGACCACCTCCTATAGGGCCATTCTACTGCCGCGACCTCCTCATAGGAAGGGTTTAGTGAAATTATGGGCGCAGGGCGACCATCCCCTTCTCTTAGCTCGCAATCCCATCACACATTCTGGCATAAGAGCTATGGAGGCATTTAACCAAGGAGGACCTCATGAACATTACCGAGTTGGTAGAAAGGGCCCAAGATGAGGGCATCGACCTAAGCCCTAGAATGGTCAACTACTACACCCAACTGCGGCTCATCCCAAAACCTTCCAAGAAAGGGCTCGGCAGAGGGAAGGGAGTCCTGGTC
>Ga0272441_10009865_pt1 | contig 14618 bp, 9 predicted proteins | sample SSMProp6N_FD_193582 | JGI IMG/M metagenome (GOLD analysis project Ga0272441, IMG submission 193582) | Marine sediment archaeal communities from Little Sippewissett salt marsh, Falmouth, MA, United States - SSM-Prop-6N | ecosystem: Environmental > Aquatic > Marine > Wetlands > Sediment ... | reverse complement strand
GAGCCAACAGGGGCAGATCGGTAATCTGGCGGATGGATGGCATGGGTTGCGTGGTGACCTGGAGGGCGTGGGCAGGGCGTCTCGCGGCTCGCTCCTGTTGCCGCAAGGCAGGCATCTCAGCTTGGCCTATTCGATCCGGTCGGACGGAACGCGCCTGCTGGTCCATCGCTCGGACGCCGTCGCGCTGAGACATTCAGTGGTTCGGCGAACGCTCTCGGTTGCGGGCATCATGACGTTACTTTGGTCGTGCGGTGTGATGGGCATCGCTGCCTACCTGATTCTGACTCCGATGTACGGTTCGCTCAAGCGCGAGAACGAGCGAGTCGAAGCGAGAAGCCTTGAGCAGATTCAGGATCTCCTGCGGACGCGCGACGCGGTGATCCTGGGCCTGGCGAAGCTGGCCGACTCGCGCGATCCTGAGACGGGCGATCACTTGGACCGCATGTCGCTCTATGCGTCGACCCTTGCCTTGGCTCTGACGCGCGAGCCGCAATACCGACACGTTGTGACACCGGCGTTCGTACGCCTGATCGAGGTCAGCTCCGGGCTTCACGATATCGGCAAGGTGGGCGTTCCCGATGCGATATTGCGGAAGCCTGGTGCACTGACCGACGACGAACGCCTTACGATGCAGACGCACACCACCATCGGCGGGCAGTGCTTACAGAACATCGAACGACGTCTGGGTTCGTCGAATTTTCTTCAGATGGCTCGAGACATTGCGATGTGCCATCACGAACGTTGGGACGGAACGGGATACCCCATTGGCTCGGCAGGCGAGCAGATCCCACTTGCGGCGCGGATCGTGGCGATTGCCGACGCGTACGACGCGATGTCGGCAGATCGAGTGTACAGCGCTGCTCGACCCCACGAGCAATGCGTAGCCGTCATCCAGACCGAGGCTGGCAAGCAGTTTGACCCCTCGCTGGTGGCGGTGTTCTTGAAGGTGGAGAGGCGGTTCAGCGAAATCGCTCGGCAGTATGGAGTCGTCGCAGAGTCGCCGGTCGCCGCCGTGGATTCGCCAACGGAGTATCGGTCGCAAAACCAGCCGGAAGCCGACGCTTACACTTTGGTGACCCAGTCAGTCTGACGCAGTGCCGGCGATCGGCCGGTACTGTGACGGCATGCAGATGAACGCCTCGCCGCGGATATGAGGGAACGAACAGATGATGCGACAACGCACGAAACGGGAGAAACTGATTCTCGAACTGATGCTCATCGTCCTGGCCATCGGTTTGGCCTGCCTGTGCTATCAGATGCAGGGCGGCAAGATGGTGGTTCTGAACCTGTACTATCTTCCCGTCGTGCTGGCGGGCTTCTTTCTGGGTCGGCAGTCGGCGGGGGTGCTGACGCTGTTTTGTGTGCTGTCGGCTTCTGTCGTGGCGGCGCTGAGCCTGGCGGGGTTTGAGGTGGGAAGCTCTCCGTTGGCGGTTGGTCTTACCATTTTGGTATGGGGGGGCGTTCTCGGTTTGACGGCTCTGCTCGTGGGCACGCTCAGCGACGACGCAGCGGCCAAGATGGCGGAACTGCACGCGGCTTACGTGGGGGTGGTCGAGGTGCTCTCGCGCTACCTGCAAAGTGCCAACCCGGCCCTGAAGGCCCGTTCCACACGAGTGGCGGAGCTCTGCCATCTGGTGGCCCATGAGATGAGACTGCCGCCGGCGCACGTCGAGGACATCCGCGTAGCTGCTTTGCTGGGCGACATCGGCAAGATCGAAGTTACCGCCAAGCTCGTTACGCGGGCGGTCGACGTCGTGGAATCCGAAACGGGCCCGACCAGCCATGACACAATCGACGGCGTAGATCTGGTTCGCTCGTTGGGTTCCCTGCTGCGCGGTGCCGTGCCGATCTTGCTGAGCCAGGATATCTCGGCGCAGGACTCTCTGATGGCAGCCGGGGGCGACACCACCAATCGCAGCCCCGTCGGGGCCAGGATCATCTATACGGTGCGCGCGTACGACGATCTTACTCAAGGCGACGGCACGAGGCCGGCTCTTACGTCGCGCGCGGCGCTGACCGAACTGCGATCTGACGGATGTAACGGCTATGACGCCCAGGTGGTGGACGTACTCGAGCGGGTGGTCGCCCGGGGTGTCAAGAGCCCCGTGGCCCCTGCCGCATTCGACGGAACTGGGTCGGACGTCGAGAAGGGCGGCGAGCATCGCGCCGTGCCCGAACCCGTCGGGGACTCGGTGTCCTAAGACTCACGCAAGGTCGGCGGCGACGTCAGGTGGACGGCGAGCGCGCGCGGATGCGGCGCGTCATGCTGGTTCCTGTTCGTCCTCGTCGCCTCGATCGGCGACACTTCGCTGCTGAAGGGTCTTCAGTTGAGCCTGGATGTGCACGATGCCCTGGTGCAGCGCGCTGACCTGGAGGCTTAGCGCCGCAAACAGCGCACACAGGGCGCCGATGACAATCAGAACCAGGCCATACGTGATGACGTTGGGCATGCGCAGTTTATCGGGGGTGAGCACGAGAATCTTGTTGACCACACCGAAGCCGGCGAGCAGGGCCCCGAGGACAAACAAGGTTAGACTCAAGGTAAGGAAGGCCCTGGAGGCCCCGCGGATGACAGCACTGAGAATGTGTGGCACGATAAACCTGGCTACCGACCGATGACCGCGGCGATGTCCGGCCCGATCCGGCTCCCAGCGGATGACGGCAGGAATCTCAGTGATACGCGAACCCAGCGCCTGGGCCTTGGCGATGATCTCGAGATGGATTTCCTTTCCGGTCGATTCCAGGTGCAAGCATCGCACGACGTGGCGCCGGTAGCCGCGGGTCATCCCCGACAGCATGGTCAGACGGTTCCCAAAGCAGCGGCGCATGAAGCGGTTGCCCCACACACTGAGGGCGCGGCGGAGAAACGGCACGTTTTCCATACCTCCGCCCGGCAGATAGGTGCTCGCGCTGACGACGTCGGCACCGGTTTCGACAAGTGCCCTGTAGAGTCGGCCGATGATGTCGGCCCCCCATGAAAGGTCGCTCTCGGTGGTGATCACGTAACGTCCCCTGGCCGATGCAAACCCGCGGCGCAAGGCATAGCCGCGCCCGCGGTTGACCCCATAGTGGATGATGCGGCAGTTCGAGCGGCCTTTCAGTATCCGCTCGGCCTTGGCGTAGGAATCGTCGGTCGAGCCGTCGTCGACGAGAATGTACTCCCACCCGACGCGCAGTTCTTCCAGCGCCTGAAGTATCATCTGTACGTTGCGCTCGATGCGGGCGGCTTCGTTGTACATCGGGGTGATGAGCGAGATTTCGTAAACGTCCTTACGGTCGGGCATCGCACGGCTCCGCTTTCCTACCGGGCATACGGAAGCAGATGCCCAGGTAGGAGATGACGCCAAACAGACGCATCCGATCGACGCGCAGCACGTCTAGTCCTGCCGACTCAACCTGCCGGCGGAACCCACATAGGTCGTACAAGTGAATATAGAAGCCTGGCGGCACCAGTTTGAGCACTAAGGACAGCGAGACGAAAACGCGCCAGAAGATGGTTTTTTCTGGAATGACGGCAAGGGCGAAGTTGCCGCTCACTTTGGCCATTTCACGCAAAACGGGCGCGCAATCCGGGAAATGCTCGACCACCCCTACATTGTAGACGATCCCGTCAGGAACCGTGGGCATGCGCTGCGAAAGCGTGGTGATGTCACATTGCAGCGTGGTCGCCTGAATGCCCAACGAACTGGCGTGCGCCCGCGCCATGTCTAACGCGTCCGGCGCGATGTCGACAAGCACCACCCTGTTGCCGCGATGTCGCGCAATGTGCAGCGATACTTCGCCCGTGCCGCAGCCGGCCTCGATCAGTGTCCCACGCGTTGTGTTGCGCCGCACAAACCGTGCCAGCATGGGCGTGACGACGCATCGCCGGACCGCACGAATGATACGGCCAAGCGGACGCTCGCTTCGCTGCTGCCAGAAGCGGTTCCATTGACCGGCCTGTTGCACGTGTGGCGGTGCCGCATGGCCGGGCGATTGGTCCTGGATTGACGCAGTGTCGGTCATCATGTTGTCCTACCCAAAGCGCTCCGAAGCACGCCCCGCAGAAAAGCAGTCGCATTGACCAAGCCGGTACCTAAGCCCGCGCGTCGGACGATGTTGTACCAAATGCGGCGCGGCGTCAGATAGAAGTACAGCAAGCCGATCGTCTGGAGTCGCTTGAGGTGCCGGGCCGAAAGGTCGTTGACCTCGATGACCGGGTCGCCGTACCGCTTATACTGCGAGTAGTCGGTTGTCAGCAGCCGCATGCCGCCCTCGCCCGTGCACGCCGAGCGATACATCTCCGTACCCGGATACGGGCAGGCCACGTTGAGGAACATCTGCTGACATTCCCGGATGCTGCGGAGGAAGCGGATCGTCCGCCATGCGGTTCGGCGCGTTTCGTACGGATGGCCCAGCATGGCTGATCCACGGGTCTCGATGCCCACTCGTGCGGCGGCCTTGTACGCTCTACGGATCTGGGCGAGGGTCACGCCTTTCTTGATGCTCTTGAGAATGGCGGGATCGCCGCTTTCGATGCCGAAGCTGAGTCGCACGAGACCGGCCGACTTCATAGCCCGCAGGAGCTGCTCGTCGATCGTGCCGGCGTGCGTCCATCCCTCCCATGAAAAATCCAGTCGTGCGGTGCGGATGGCCTCGCACAGGGCCAACGTGCGAGGCCGGTTGAGGGTCAGCGTTTCGTCCATGAAGATGATATGGTGAACGTCCATCTCTTGTGTCAGCGTTTGCAGTTCCTCGATGACGCGATCAATGCTGTGCCACCGCATCTTGCGGCCATACATTGTGTGTTGACTGCAAAACGTGCAGCGGAACGGGCACCCGCGCGACGTGAACACCGTTCCATAGCGCACAAATCCCTTGTCCGGCACGCTGTGTTTGTAGAGTTCACTGTTCAATAAGTGCCGGGCCGGTTTCGCTAGAGCGTCGAGGTCGGACGAGAGCGCGCGACGCGGGTTTTCCACAATCGATCCGTTCTCACGGTAGATCAGCCCGGCTATTCCGGCGAGGCCCTTGCCCTGCCGGCGGGCCTGCATGAGTTCGCGGATCGTGTGCTCGCCTTCACCACATGCCTGGAAGTCAAAGAAGGGGCACTCCGCCAGAAGGAGTTTGCCGACTATCGTGGCATGGACGCCGCCGATACCAAGCAACAGGTTGGGGAAATGCCGGCGGATCAACTGGCCAAGCCGGCGAGCGTTGGCGTAGACGGGACTGGTAGCGGTCAGGCCGACGATGTCCGGCGAGTACTGCTCGATCAGAGCGATCAGGTCCGCCGGCGAGACCCGTTGACTTTCCATATCCACGATGTGGCACTCGCCGTCGGCTTCGAGAACAGAACCGGCCAGGTACATCAAACCCAACGGCGGGCTGACGCAACCGAGCTTGGCGGCGGCTTGGTAGTCGCCGTAGATATCCAACCATGGAGGTGCAACCAGGAGAATTCGCATCGGTTACCGCCTACGACGAGATCGTAGATAGCGCTCCTTGGCCATGAGCCCAACGAATCCGCGACCGTATCCCCAGACCATGGATGGATTGGCATGCTGAAGCATGCGCCACAATTGCACGGGGCGCAAGTAGAATCGGCGTTGCGCGCGAGCGACCAGGCCCGGTAGTTCGTGCAGGCTCAGACCCGCAAGCCCCGTATAGCCTTCTACAACGTGGACCCCGGTCGACGCGATGAACTCGCTGTATTCGACGGTGCCGTTCCCGTCTCGCCGGTAATGCTCGTCGAAGACTCTCGTGCCGGGATAGGGGATCAGTATGGAGAAACCCGCCATCGTCAGCGGGAGCGAGCAGGCAAATTCGATGGTTTGCTCGGCGGTCTGAGGTGTTTCGCCCGGCAGGCCGATAATGAACGCGCCGTACGTGCGTATGCCCAGGCGGGCACAGGCCTCGACGGCCTCCCGCGCGCGAAGCGTCGTCACGCCCTTTTTCGCTATCTTGAGGATATCGTCATTGCCCGACTCGATGCCGAAGAACATGTCGTGCAGGCCGGCGTCTCGCATGGTGGCGAGGATGCGCTCGTCGACGGAGTTCGCCCGTCCCATGCAATGCCATTTCAGGTCTGGATGACGCTCGCGCAGGGCGCGGCAGAAGGCCTCCACCCGCGGCTTCCTCAGTGTAAATGTATCGTCCTTGATCAGAAGATATCGCACGTCGTACCGCTCGCGGAGCTGGTCGATCTCAGCCATCACATTGCCGATGCTGCGTTCGCGTACGTGACTTCGCAGCTTGTACCCCGAGCAGCAGAATACGCAACGCCCCGGACAGCCCCGTGCGGTGTGAATGGTCGCCGTTCTGGGTGAATAGCTCAGAAAGCTCTGTGCGCGATATAAAGACTGGTCAACCAGCGAGCGGTCGGGAAAGGGCAAGGCATCCAGATCCTCGATGGGAGGCCGGGGCGCGTTCAACTTCACGCCTTCCTGGTTGCGCCAGGCCAAGCCCGTGATATGTCCGAACTCTCGGGCTCGGCCAGCCAGGGCTTCGAGCAGTTCGACCGTGGTATATTCGGCCTCGCCAAGGGCTACAAAATCGGCCTCGGGGATTTCTCGCAGCGTTTCGGACGGCATAACCGATGGGTGCGCACCGCCCAGCGCGACCGGGGTCGTTGGCGCAAGTTCCTTGATGGCTCGGCAAAGGCGCCGGGCACTGTGGAACTGGGGGGTCATGAACGAGATTCCCACCAGATCCGGTTGCTCCTGCCGCACGCGTCGGGACATCTGTTCGGGAGTCAGGTCCTGCACGTTCGGGTCCAGAAGGAGGACGTCGTAGCCCTTGGCCTTGACGGCGGCGGCGATGTAGCCAAGCCCGAGCGGGAAGTAGGTTCCTGCCGCCCTTCGCATGGGCCCGTAGTCATCGAAGTAGGGTGCCTGGATGAGGCAGAGCTTCCCTTTCACCGCATGCTCCCCGTAGGATCGGCCAAGACCGCAAAATAGCGCGTGGGCAGTTCCTTGTCAACCAATCGACGCGTTGTTCTGTCATGGCTGCCGCGTTGTCTCCGGCATGAACGTCCTGACTGGGCGACCCGTCGTCGCCGTAGCACCAAGACTGGCGTGGTTGTCTTATTTCATTACTCAGCCCGCCGTGTTGCGGCCTGCATCCTGTGGTCGTGCGGGCGGATGGAGCCTTCCGTTGAGTTATGCGGGCCGGTCTGGTAAGAGAGGCACATGTCCAGCTCTGCTGCTCAGCGCAACCAACGGGGCAACAACCTGCGGCGGACGGTGTGGCTTGGGTCTCGCCTGGTCATTATGGTGGTGACCCTCGGCATGGTCTGCGCGTATGCCTGGGCACACAGGTCGGGGGTTAGCCCTCTGGCCGAGGTGCGCCTGCCAATACTCGTAATCGCGCTGATTCTGGACGCGCTGATATACGTCTGGATCGCTCTGTGGATTCAGGGTCTGGTCTGGCCGTTCAACGTGCGCATCGGGGTCTACGAGGCCTGGCTGCTGTCGATGGCGACCCGATTTGGCAACCTGTTTCTGCCTTTTCGTGGTGGCGCGGGGGTCCGCGCCGTCTACCTGAAGCGGGTCCACGGCCTTTCGTACACCCATTTCCTGGCGGGTTTGGCGGGCACGTTGGTTGGTACGCTCCTAGTGAGCACGGTCATCTCGCTGGGCGGGTTGATCTGGCTGGCGGCCGCCGGCGCTCCTGGGATGGCGACGTCGATCGGCGTACTGGCCTGGATGGCGGCGCTGCTGATCCTGCTTACCGTCCGCCCGCCGCGTCTTCGCGATCCCCGGCGCGGTCTTACCCGCGCCGTATCGCGCGTTCTGACCGGATGGCGAACGATCTCTCGGAATCGGCGTGCCATCACGGTGCTTCTGCTGATGAACGTGGCCCACGTGCTGACGCTGTCGGCGATCTACGCCTTGTTGCTCGAGGACTTTGACGTGCATATATCCTGGTCGATCCTGCTGGTAATTGTGGCTCTGGGCAACGTGAACGCGGCCTTTGTCATTACCCCCGGCAACGTGGGGGTGTATGAAGGGCTGATGGCCGTCATCGGGCGCATGGTGGGTGTTGCCCCGGTGACCATACTTGGCGTCGTACTCATTTGGCGTGCGCTGGACACGGCTCTGGTCCTTATGGCGGGCTGGGTCTGCGGCTCGCTTTTGACGAGACGTGCTCTACGGAAGCCCGGCGGCTGAAAGCCGCAGCCGCGTTGGATATCGAGGGATGCTGCGCAGTGTCTTGCCTTAATCGCGGCGCCGACGGTACGATTGGTACTCGCACGATGTGCTGCCAGGTGGTTGGGGCGCTTCCTAGATGGTGGGCGGCCGCCGTCGTGGGTGTTGGTTGTCAAGCTGGCCTGAGCACTTGGGCTCACATGGCCTGGTGGGTAATGTGTTAGGTGTCGGCGGGCACGACGTGCTTGTGTACCCGCACATTCTCCATCGCTTTCTTGATGTCAAGGCCATGCATCACGCGTGGGCGGAATGAGCAGGCGTGTGGCACAGTATGGGGTGGAACTCGGCGCCCTGGCGGCGCTGGTGTGCCTGGTTTGGCTGTTCTATTTTCCAAGGGGCGACCCGCTCGAGTCACGCTACGTCTACTATGCCGATGTTTTCGAGCGAGCCGGCCATCTACTCAATCCGGACTACCAGGGCGGGTACCATCGTCTTAGCTGGGAGAGAATCTCGCCCTTCTCCACGCTGGTCGCGCGGACGACGCTGTACCTGTTCGCGCCGGGGCACGCCGTCCTGGTGATGCATGTCGGGATCGTCGGTGTTGCCTTGCTGGCCACCTATCTCGCCAGCCGCCTGTACCTGTCGATGGTTGGCTCGTTTTTCGTGACCATCCTGATCTTCTGCGACCGCGTACTGCTGCCCCTGGCTCGTGGCCTCGGTGTGACCTCGGTACACCTGCTGATTCCATTGAGTTTGATTTTCCTGGCGTGCCTGCCGCGCCTGCTCGATCGGTCGACGACGGTGCGCCGGGCGCTCGCGCCGGCAGCCCTCGGGGGCATCGTCCTGGCGGTGATCTACTTGCTGGGCTCGCACGAGGTCGTGTTCGCGACGGCCTGCGGGGCGCTGGCGGTCGCCTGGGCGGCGGCCCGTTGGACGGTCCGTTCGATCCGCGCCAAGCGTGTCATGCCCGGACCGCCGCGGGCCCTGGTTCTGTCGTCGGCGATCGCGGCGGTGGTGGCCGTTACACTTATGGCGGTGGTCTGGTCGGGCTTGGCGCCTCAGCGGGGAGGGCATCCGTCATTCTTCATGGGACTGACATATACCAGCTTCCTGCGTCGCTCCATGTCCGATGTGACGGCCGAGTCGCATGCGGGACTGGTAGAGAAGCTCGCCGTTTGGCGGGGCACATTTATCGAAGGGCGCTACGTCACCGAGCGGGGAATGCACCATGAAAACACCTTTCTCTATCCCGGGCGTGGCTTCAACGGCGTGCTGCCGTTGTTCCTTGTCCCTGGACTGCTGATCGGCGCCGCCGTCTTCGCCCGACAGTGGCGAGCGGCTCTGCGCGGGCCCGCCGGTCTGATCCCGTTGCCCCGCCGTCTGCTGCTCCACTTTGTGTTTCTGCTTCTTGTGCTGTTTGTTGCGACGATGGCATTGACGGACGACCCGAAGCCGACACGGTACACCTTCTGGGTCTTTGCAGTGTACGTGCTGACTGCGTGGGGATACGAAGCAATGGTCCGGTGGCTGGGTCGGTGGTGGGCCATACGCAGGCTCGGTCGGGCTCCTCAGACGCCGTCGAAGCAGGGCGGTGCGAGTTTGTGGGCTGCGATCGTGGTCTGTGGGCCGTTGGCGGTGCTCCTGGGGATGCGTCTTGCCAAGAACTATCTGGATCTACAGGCGTATCGGGTCGAGTACGCGCGGCAGATCCCTACCTTGCGGCTGGATACGGCTCTGGCAGAAGTCACAGGCACCGACGATACGCGACTGGCGGCGCTGGTGTGTGGTATGGAGACGCACTCACCTAAGAATCCGCCCCGTCGACATCATCTAAGCCATCCCGCCATCGGCTTGAAGCTGGGGTATCGAACGGACCGATTCGTTGAAGGTCCCGAGCAGATAGCGGGCCTCGCAGCCGGTACAAGGCTGGTGGTGCCGATGGCGACGTCGTCACCCTTGTATGGTCTGCCCGGTAACTGGAAGCTACTTCGCGTGTTCCCGGGCGGTCCCGTGCGACGTCCTTGCCTCCAGTTCGAGGTGACCTCAGGCGACCACGGCCCGTGGGTCGACTCTGCCCATGCCGAAGCGCTCAACCTGAACTTTCGCTGGCGTGAGGGTGCTTTGATGCCCGACGGGTGGAACCTGATCTGGGCAGGGTCTTGGCTTGCATCCCCCGAGAACGTGGTCAGGGCCTCAGCCGATGACCGGAGCGCTGTCAGCCTGCGATGCTCTCCTGTGAAAAGGCAATACTTCTACACCGGTCCGGGCAGATTAAGAGATCCACCTGGATCTCTGGCCGAGCCACATACGCCGGTGCTAACACCGGGCAGTTGGTATCGGTTGGACTGCGCGATAGGCTCCGGCACGAACGATGTCAGACTTTACCTCTATCTGTTTGATGAAAGCGGAACGCGCTCGACACTCAGATTTGGGCGTATCGGCGCCGTCGACGAGCCGGTTCGCTGTACATTCCTGTTCGGCGGGATGGCCGAACCTATGCGATATCGCCTATGCCTGCGTTTGCAGGGCGGAGGATCGGTGTGGCTGGGTGACATGCGGCTTCAGATGCAGGCACTGCACGAACCGAGTGATCGCGCCGTCGGTGCCCGGCGAAGGACGGTTCCCAGCGACGAGACCGCTGCCGAACCGGGCGCCCGCCGCCGATGATCCGCAGAGAGCACAGACTGACCGCCAACAGCGACCACGCGGGCAAGCTGACGTTCCCGCACAGGACCGTACGACGCTGGAGACAGTCCGGCACGCCGTCGCCGTCGGCGTCGACGAAGTCATTCTGGCCCGGGCAGGCGTCGAGGCAATCAGCCATGCCGTCGTCGTCCTGGTCGGCGTCGGTGTGCCCGCAGCCGCATAGGCCCGGATCGGCCTTGTCGGCGTCAGTGGGGCATGCGTCGCATGCATTGCCGGCACCGTCTTCGTCCTCATCCTGCTGGTCGGCGTTCGAATCGTCGGGGCAGTTGTCGCAGAGGTCACCTACCCCGTCGTCATCAGTGTCGGACTGACTTGGATTGGCGACTGTGGGGCAGTTGTCGTACACGTCGGCCACGCCGTCGCCGTCGCTGTCGGGCAGATTCAGGAAGACCGACACGGTGTAGCTCCCGTTGTCCACCACAACGAAGTCGGTTAGATCATCCTCGTTGAAGTCGCCCACCGCACCGCCTTGTGGCTGGTCGAGGGCCGGCCAGCTTTGTATCAGATCAAACCCCGAGTCGCGGCTGCCTGGCAGGATCGATACGTCGTCGCCTCCTTGATTGGCCGTGAGCAGATCGACCCAGCCGTCATTGTTGAAGTCCTCGGCGCAGATCCAATACGGATCGGCCCCGATGAGCCGATCGTCTCGCTGGCTGAAGTTGCCCGCCCCGTCCCCCCAAAGGACACTGAGCGTGTCGCTGTTGCTGCACGCGAAGGCCAGATCGAGTGCGCCGTCGTCGTTGAAGTCCTCTATGGCGACGGCGCGCGGCGCGTCGGCGACCGGGAACGAGCCCGCGTTGGTGAACGTGCGATCGGCGTTGTTCAGCAGGATCGTTGCGCTGTCGCCGCCGCCGGTATTGCCCACGACCACGTCGCGGACTCCATCACCGTCGATGTCGGCCAGAGCGAGGGCTTCAGGCCCGTCGACCGAGAGGATGGTCGCCGGCGCAGTGAAACTGCCGTCGCCGTTGCCCCACAGCACCGCAACGGTGTCACCGTTTAGAGCAGCTACCAACAGGTCGGTATTGGTGTCGCCATCGAAGTCGCTACACAGCAAAGCCCCCGGTCGGCCGACCACTGCCTCGGTCGTCGCGGCGGCAAAGCCCCCCGCGCCATTTCCCAGCATTACCGAGAGCGTGTCGTCGTCGTAATCGGCGGTGACCACGTCGGTCTTGCCATCCTTGTTCAAGTCGGCGGCCACGATCGCCCGAGGCTCGTCGCCCACAGGCCAGGCGACCGGTGGCGAAAACGCGCCCGAGCCGTCTCCGAGCAGGACCGACACGGTGTCTTCATTTTCGTTGGCCACGACCATATCGAGGTGGCCGTCATCGTCCATGTCGGCGACGGCGACCGCGCGAGGCCCATTGCCCGACAGCCAGTGGGTGACGGCGAAGGAGGGAATCCTGATCGCCGACAGAGCCGAGCCGGCCGTCACGCACAGCACGGTGGCCGGCAACACAGTCAGCTTGAGCGGTCGGGTCATGTTCATTTCACTCTCCCGATTGGCAATGCGGGTTGTGGTTGGGGGGCCGGCTCCGAGCAGAGCTGCCGTGACGATCAACCCCAGGTTCCCCCGAAACCTATGCGGAACCGGCCCGCCCCAACGATCCGCTATCGAGCGCGACGAAAGATTTCCCCGGCCCGTCTGTTGCCCCCATTTTTCGGCGTATGTTCTGCGCCCACAGCACTACCGCGAGCGCTTACTGCATCGATTATGCATCGGGTTCTTGGCCGGCTCGTTTTAGTGAGCGGAACGATTATCGCCGGCTTGCGGACAGGCCTGTTAACACACGGGCACCGTTCGGCAGATTATCGGTCCGACCCATATGGTGGCGTGACTTGGCGAAGGTCGTTGCGCCGGTCAGGGGCGGCGTGTATCGTCGATGACGTCGGCCAGGGTGCGCGAGTGCAGGGCCGATGCGGCCGTCGCGCAGGCGCGGGTTACGACGGCTGCCAGTTTGCTCTGGTCTTCGGGCAGAGCCGTGGTCCACGTTGGTTGGTCGTCGACGTCGAGAATCTGCCCCAGCCGCATCTTGTCGGCCGGCCGAGCGGGTACGAACGCTGTTCCGTCGTCGGTCTGAACGGTGCAGAGCAGTTGCAGCGACGTCAGGCGGTCGAGCAACAGGTCGACCTTTTCCCGTGGCAGGGCGAGGCGTGCAGCGATCTGCGCGGCGCCCACGGGGCCTTGCCCGTGGTGGTAGGGCTGGACCACGGCGATCGTCACAGCCAGCAATTCGGCGGGTCTGACGTGCGTATCAGACGCGGCCTCGGCGACCTGCAAGTTGGAGAGGTTGGCTGCGACGTTGGCCAATTCAGCACCGTACAGGAAGATGGTCCACGATAGGTTCAGCCAGATCAGGAACAGCGGCAGCAGGCCCAATGCGCCATACAGGTTGCCGGTCGCCACCAGCTTTGACACATAGATGCCAAACCCCCACTTGGCCAGCAGCCACACGGGCACCGACACGAGCGCGCCGGCGACGGCCGCCCGGTAGCCCACGCTCGTGTTGGGCAACAGCTCGTACACCGCCGCCACCACCAGCACGCCCACCACAATCGGCGACGCCCAGCCGACGGCTCCCAGCAGCCACGACACGCCCGTCACCGTACTGACGGCGTCGCGGAGTTGGCCGCCCAGGTACGATGCGGCGATCCAAAGCAGCGGGCCCAGCGTGATCACCGACCAATAGAGCAACAGCCGCCGGGCAAGCGCCCGCGCCCGCTGGGCGCCGAAGATGCGATTCAGTGATCGCTCGATGGTGGTCAGCAGCGTGATGGCCGTCCACACCAGCAGCACCACGCCCACCGGGCCGATGCGGCTAAGCGACAGCTTGGTCTCGACTCGCGTCACCAGGCGCTCGATCTCCTTGGCCACGTTGATTTCGCGCGACGGCTTCGACGCCGCGGGCGTCTCCGTGCTTGGCGCTTCCTGGACGACGGTGATCTGCGAGAAACCGGAGTTGGCCAGAACGTTGCGAAGGCTCTGCTTGCCGTCTGCAAGGACCCCCAGCGACTTGAGAATCAGAACCACCAGCACCAGGGTCGGGATCAGTGCAAAGATCGTGCGGAACGACAGGGCCGCACTCATGGCCATCACGTTGTGTTCCCACAACCGCCTGCCACAGAAGCGCCACAACTCGAGCTGGAAACGTACGAACTTGGCCCAGCGCCCCAACTCGTCTCGCGGGGCGGTGGCCAGACGTTCGACGTGCGATCGAATCTCGCGCGATATCCGCACGGCTAACGTTCTCCCCCGTTGTCGAAACCAGGTCGCAGCATGTCGTGCCCTCGGCGACTACTTTTCTTCTTTCTTGGTCGAATTGAGCAGCCCGCCGACGCTGTCCTTGAGCGCCTTGCTCGCTTCGTCGGTTATTTGCTTGGCGGCTTCGCCGGCTGCCTTGGCGGTCTCACCGGCGCCGGCGGTGACCTGGCCGACGACCTCCATAGCGGTTCCCTGCATGCCCTTCAGGCCCGCCAGGCCCGACGTCAGATCGCCGCGAATGTCAGCCGGCAGCATCGGGCCGGCCTTGTCCACCACCGACTTGAGCAGCGCCTGAATCAGAATGCCGGTCAGCTCCGAGAGCAACACGCCGCTCTCAGAGTCCGACCCGACGTTCTTCAGTTCGATACGCTCGATGCGGACGGGAAGGCGCGTCGCGTCGCCGCCGATCGGCAGCAGCTCGACCTGCACCTGTACGTCGCTTATGGCGACCTGTTCGATCACGAACTTCTTGCCCTGCTTGGGCCCGTCGGGCACCGGCTCGGCCGCCTCCTGCGACTCGAATT
>Ga0272441_10009864_pt1 | contig 14620 bp, 9 predicted proteins | sample SSMProp6N_FD_193582 | JGI IMG/M metagenome (GOLD analysis project Ga0272441, IMG submission 193582) | Marine sediment archaeal communities from Little Sippewissett salt marsh, Falmouth, MA, United States - SSM-Prop-6N | ecosystem: Environmental > Aquatic > Marine > Wetlands > Sediment ... | reverse complement strand
AAAATCGGCGTTGATATTGTTGTTATAGGTACGCATGATCCACCTCACAGGTCAGCTTTCAGGCGCATGTAGCTCTGGTAGCGGTAAGGGCTGATCTCGCCATCCACGACCGCCTGGCGGATCGCACAGCCCGGCTCCTCATCGTGCCGACAGCTCAGGCCGAACCTGCAGTTACCTAGGTATGGACGCATCTCCGGGAAGAAGTATGCGATATCATCCGGTGCCAATCCCCACAGGCCGAATTCACGTACTCCTGGGGTGTCGATGAGTGCACCGCCGACTTTCATGGGAAACATCTCCAGGTGCGTGGTGGTATGCCGCCCTTTGCCCGTGCTCCGATTGACTGCCTGAACGCGCACGCCCAGGCCGGGTTCGAGTGCATTCAGCAGGGTCGACTTCCCCACGCCAGACTTGCCCACCAGGACGGATATCCGCCCGGTGAGGGCTTTATGGAGGGCATCCACGCCCTCATGCTCTATTGCACTGGTCAGGATCACCGGATATCCGATCTGGCGGTAGCGCTGGACAGCTTTCATTAGGTCAGCTTCAACACGCGTCCCTTTCACCAGGTCCATCTTGGTGATCACGATTACTGAAGGGATATCGTAAGATTCCGCTGTCACAAGGTAGCGGTCGAGCAGATGCCACTTCGGCTCGGGGTTCGCGGCTGCAAAGACGGGCACGACCTGATCCAAGTTCGCTGCGATGACCTGCTCGAAGGCATGTGCGCCCGGCATTGGTTTCGCGGAGGCGCGTGCCAGGTAGTTCTTGCGGGGCAGTACGCCCCAGATCACGCCAGAGCTGTCCCCGGATTTTGTAAATCTCACCCGGTCGCCGACTGCAACCGGATCCATATGCTTTTCGGCGATGTCCTGACTATTCCCTTTCCCGTTTTCAGGGTTGAAGTCCTTCCAGAGTTTGGAGGACAAACTGCAGGGGATCGTCATCTCGCTGTCATGGACATCATAAAGTCCTAAAGTTTTCTTATAAACGACGCCAATACATTTCGCGTCGGTAGTTTTGGTTTGCATTGTAAAATTTCCTTATGTTGATTGACTTGCTTGGTAAACATCGTAACAAACCCTTCCGGCGGTAATGCCGAGGTTTGAAGACATTGGACAAGATCCAGTACAGACATTAAGTGTTCCTTTCTATTTCCTGCATTTTTGCAGGAGCAATTGACTTAAACGAAAAACCGGCCGCGGGGACTTCCCGTGACCGGTTGAAATAACTCAAAATGGACCTGTTTATGAGGTACTTGCTGTTTACGCCTGCCTTAACCCAACAGACACAAAGGCCTGCAACAATGGATCAAGGTCGGGCGTTAAATCAAAAAGCCACGGGGTATGAACACACCCATGGCCGTGAATTGGCGAGGTTTAAGAAAACCTGCTAAATCTGTATAGAGGCGCGTTCATACTTGGGATTGAATTCAAGTACCAATACTTTGACCAAAAAACGTGCCTCCTTCCTTTCTTAGAATTCCAACAATTTACCGAACCCAATTGTAGCTTATTTTCGGATGCTGTCAAGGTACTAGAGAACTATTTTCAGTTTGATGTACAAGACCATTTATTTCAGATCGCCATTCTGCAAACTCTCCCGCAGTTCCTGCGCGAGGGCGGTGAATTGAGACGTATAGCGCATTTCCGGCGTGCGCGGCCGGGGAAGATCAACCGCCAGAGAAAGGCGGATCATCCCTGGGCGAGGCGAAAGCACCAGGACGCGGTCCGAGAGGTAGATGGCCTCGGAGATGGAGTGGGTGACCATCAGGACGGTCTTGCGGCGCGCCTGCCAGATATGGAGCAATTCTTCACCCATGTGCTCTCGGGTCAGGGCATCCAGCGAACCGAACGGCTCATCCAGGAGGAGCACGTCTGGGTCCTGCATCAGCGACCGGGCGATCGCCACGCGCTGCGCCATCCCGCCGGAGAGGTCCCGCGGATAGGCGCGTTCAAAGCCTTCCAACCCGACCAGCCCAATCAATTCCTGGGCGCGGTCCCGGATCATTTCCTCGGGAGCTTCTTTTAATTCCAGCGGCAGGCTGATATTATCGATCACCCGCCGCCAGGGCATCAGGTTCGCCTTCTGGAAGACCAGCCCCACCTGGTTGTGGTTTGGATGGAATTTGAATTCGCCCATTGTGGGCTGTACCAACCCCGCCAGGACCCGCAGCAGGGTACTCTTGCCGCATCCAGATGGCCCGATTAATGAGACGAACTCATTCTGTGCCAGAGAGAAAGTAAGGTCATGCAGGGCGTGCACAACCCCGCTGGCATCGCTGTAGGTTACTTCCAGGTTATGGACATCCAAAACCGTATCAGGGGATAAATTCATTCGTATACGCCTCACTCAGGTCGAGTGATTCTTCCAGTAAACCCATCTCCAGCAGAATATTCTCCATGTTAACCCAACTCTCCGGGTCGCTGTAGCCGGGCTGTCCTATCTGCCAGAGCTTGATGGATCCATCAAGGACTTCTTTCTGGAGTTCCGTATCCGCTTCCGCCAGGTTCTCCACATAAAGCTTGCTAATTTCATAGGCTGCTTCAGGATCCTCGGCGGCATCCAGGATCCCTTGTGTAAGCGCGTTGACGAAGGCACGCACCATTTCCGGATTTTGTTCGAGGGTTTCTTCATTCGTGACCAGGCCGTTAGCGACCAATCCAATATAATCCGAGACACTGACGACATTCACCGCATATCCCTGTGAGCGCAAGGTGGCCGGCTCATTCGCCACGTAAATCACAGCCGCTTCGACCTGCTCGGTCACTAAAGCCTCAACCTGGTTGTAGCCAATCGAGAGGAGGTTCACATCTGCCTCTGTCAATCCGCCAGAATCCAGAAGTGCCCTGAAGCCGATGTAGCTGGCGCCATACAGCCCTGGTATCCCGATGGTTAAATCCTCGAAATCTTCAGGGGCAAGGACCGCTTTATCTGTAAGAGAGACCACGCCGACCGGATACTGCTGGTACCAGGCTGCCACGTACACAACCGGCAGGTCCTGGGCACGTGCCAGCAGGACCTGCTCGCCGCTGGCGATCGTGAAGGTCTGCTCTCCCGCACCGACCAATGCGACTGCATCTGTCTCGTCAATATAATCGAGCGTGACGTCGAAGCCGGCTTCCATGAAATATCCCTTTTCAACCGCCACATAGACGGGGGCAAACTGGATATTGGGGATATATCCCATCGTCAGCCGAGTTGGGATCAGGTCAACAACTTTCGCTTCAACCTCAGAGGGTGCTTCACCTGCACAAGCGCTCAACAGCAGTAAGGCCAGGATGGTCAGGATTGAAATTTTCCACAGTGTCTTGAACCTCATAATAAGTTACTCCGTTCTAATCATTTCAGCGTTCCACGTCTTTTTGACGCCAGGATTGCCAGGATAAGGCACGAGTCTCAAGCAGCAGGACGAGTCCATAGAGTGCCATCGCCATGGCCGCCAACGTGAGCACGGCGACGAACACCAGCGCGGTGTCGTACTGCCCACGACCGACGTTGATCAGAAACCCCAAACCGCTGTCAGAACCGACCAGCTCGCCGACCACTGCCCCGATCACGGACAAGGTCGCGCCAACTCGCAGACCGCCGAGGAAGATCGGCATTGCTGCCGGAATCTCAAGCTTCTTGAAGGTTTGCATTCGGCTGGCTTGCAGCGAACGCATCAGGTCTCGCAGATCCTGGGGAACTTCGCGTAAGCCGACCACGGTGTTGATCAGGATGGGAAAGAACACCGTCAGGCTGCATATCAGGATCTTGGAGAAGATTCCAGGCCCGAACCAGATCACCAGCAGGGGTGCAATCGCTACCATGGGAATGGATTGGCTCGCGACCAGATAGGGGGAGATCAATTTTTCGAGTGTAGGGGATTTGGCAAGGAGGTACCCCAGGATGCTTGCAGCACACCCACCGATGGACAGACCGGCCAGTACTTCCAGAAGAGTCACCAGGGTGTGGCCAATCAACTGCCCATCCAAGAGAGATTTCCAGAACCGTTGCCAGACCATACCCGGGCTGGGCAGGATGAAGGCAGGCAGGTTGAGAAGTCGCGCCAGCAGGAACCAGATGGCAACACCAACCGTCAACGAGACGGCGAGGAACAGATACCGCTTCCAGGCCTGGATGGTGCGCTTCTTCATTAAGTTTTGTTTATCATCGGTCATCAAAAAACCCCGAAGGTCTGATTCGGGGCGTTGATTGACATCGAAGAGATGTTTCAACCTTCTTTCATTCGGACTCTAACCGCCGGCACCGGATTCGCACCGGTTCATGCTTTTCAAGCTCGTGGGCTGCCCCAGAAACTGGGGATCACCACCGGTCGGGAATTGGATGATCGCATCCGCACCCTGCCCCGAAGGTCTAATTGATTTGATTGTGATAAAAGTATAGCCGTTAGGATGGCGGTTGTCAACGGCGGCGCTAGTGAGTTGTGAGCAGGGAATTGAGATTAGGTGTCATGCATTGGAAATATCTCATCAAGTGGATTTATCTGTTTATAATAGGTGCAGGGCTTGCTTGAAGGCTGAAGTACCTGTACAATAATCAAACAAATGTTCCAATCCCAACGAGGGAGTTATGCCTGTCAACCTGATTGACATTCAGAAAAAGATTGAGCGTTACGCAGACCAAGCCGGGGCACATCAGCGCCTGGTTACCGACCGACTTGGTGAGGTCAAGGATTTGGTCGCAGCATATGCGGACCGCCTGGAAGAATTGTATGCACGCTTTAACCGGGCTGCTGAGGTTATCCCGCGCCTGCGCTGTGCAGCGCCGCTGGATGAGCCGCTTGACTCGGTCATCCCCATGCCTGAAGTACCTGAACGTTATACGCTTCTTTCCACCGACGGCTCGCAGATTAATCCCAGCCGTCATACCCGCGTACCCTTTTGCGTGATCAATGTAAGCGTGGTCAGGATGGTATCTGGTTCGGGTGAAGCCCCCCAAATTACCACGCTAAGCCGTTTCCTCGAATTCGATAAACTCTTCTCTCCTTCAGGTGGGATGATCTCCGAAGGCGCAGTTGCGATGATGCGTGATCTTGAAGAGCGCCAGGCGCTGATTGAGTCGGCAAACGGGATTGAACAGCCTGCGATTGCCTTGATTGACGGGCCGCTTGAACTGATCCGCGACCCGCAGGATTCCGGTGGATTTAGCCAGTACCTTGACCGGTATTTACAAAGCCTCTCTCAATGCAAGGAGAAGGAGATGGCGATTTTGGGTTACATTGACAAATCGCAAAGCGATCTGGTCTGCCGCCTGCTGGAATTGGTCGCGTTGAGTGATCATGCACTTGAACGCTACCACCAGATGGAGCGGTGCTTCCTGGGCGTGAAAGATATCTCCGTCTTATCTGACCTGCTGGTGAACCCCGGTGAACGCTCCGCCATCTTTGCTATCCACTCACAAACTGCGCAGCACTTCCAGGGTGACCTTGCGCTACATTTCTTCTATTTGAATGTTGGCCTCCCGGGCAAGCCGCACCTGGCACGCGTGGAGATTCCTGCCTGGGTTGCCGGAGACCGAGATATGGTTGGTTCCCTTCAGGCTGTGCTGACAGCGCAGGCGAGTATCCTGGGGACGCGCCCCTACCCTTACCTGCTCCACCGGGCGCACGAGGAAGCCATCGTACCCATCGCAGAACACCAGCGTGTGGAAGAAATGATCGTGGCAGAGATGGTGCGGTGCGGCATCCCCATTGAAGAGGGATCGTTCAAGCAATATCATAAGGACTTACCCACAGGGAAGACGAGGTATCAGGGATGAACGGGATTGAGATTGGAAGGCTGCTGCGTTCCGGGACGACCGGGTTCGTGGTCGGGTGCAAGGTGACCCAGTTGAGCGCGCCCAGCTTCGGCGCGCTGGTACGCGTGCCGCTTGAAGCGGGCTATCAGGTCTACGGCCTGATCTATGACATGCATATTGAGGATGATGGACTGGTGCGCCAATTGATTACAGCTGAGGATGTACCCCCGGAGGTGTTGCAGGACAACCGCGAGAACCGCAACGTTCCGGTGGAGATCAGCGTCCTGGCGCTGGGGTATGAGGAAGCCAAGCGGGTTTCTCACTTGCTCCCGCCGCGCCCCCCGCTGAGCCTGGATGTGATTTACCTGTGCACCCCTGAGGAAGTCGCACGCTTCACCGGTGCGGGGCGTTTCGGCTACTTCCGTCATATCCTGCGGGATGAGGATAACCCCATTGCGGAACTCATGGCGGCCCACCTGCGGCAGGCCAGGGCGGCGCAGGAAGAAGTCGGTAATTCAGGTTGGTACGAAGCGGCAGTTGAAGAACTGGTCACCTTGCTGCGGGATGATTACCCCAAACTGATGGACGCCCTCAGCGCAGCGGGTGAGATTCAAGATTAATTGGAGAACGGGAGGGAATATGCCTGAATATAAATGGCACCCAATAGAAGATCTTCCTGAGGAGTTGGTTTCCTATTCAGATTCGGATTTACACTTGTTGAAAGAAGAATGGCAGGAAGTGCATGATAAAACGCCACAAGAAACCCTGGACCAGATCTTAAACGAAATCAAACGCGAATGGGCAATCGAAACCGGGAAGATTGAAGGGTTGTATACACTGACAAGAGGTATGACCGAGACACTGATTAAACATGGCATCAGCGCGAAACTAATTTCTCATAGCAGTACAAATCAAGATCCTGAAATCGTCGCGGCTATGCTTAGAGATCAAGAATATGTTGTTGAAGGTTTATTTGATTTCGTTGCAAATAGACGAAATTTATCCCTCTCATATATCAGGGAAATACATCAAGAATTTACTCGACATCAAGAGACCACTCGTGCAATGACACCTGATGGAAATTTTGTGAAAATTCCTTTGATTAAAGGAGATTGGAAAAAAAGCCCCAATAATCCCAAACAAAATGATGAGACGATTCATGAATATTCTCCTCCTGAGCAAGTTGCGTCAGAAATGGATCGTTTATTGAATATGCACCACAGTCATTTAGAGGAAGGAATTAGCCCTGAAGTAGAGGCTGCTTTCCTGCATCATCGCTTTACGCAGATTCATCCTTTTCAGGATGGAAACGGCCGGGTTGCGCGGGCTTTGGCATCATTAGTTCTAATTCAAGCCGGCTATTTTCCATTTGTTGTGCGGGATGAGGAACGAGCTGAATACATTGATGCTTTGGAAGAAGCAGATAATAAAAATATAACTGAGTTAATTCAATTTATTATTGAAAAGCAGAAAGAATTACTGTATAAAGCGCTCACAGAAGCGCAAAAGTTGGATGTCGACCGAGGAATATCAACAATTCAAGAACGCTCCAATCAATACTATGAAAATCTAACACAAAACCAAGAGAGGTTTACGAAATCTAATTCGATAGTAAAAACATGGCGAGACATTGCTATGGATGTTCTCCAGCAGTATAAGACATCACTATCTGAAACAAAGACATTTAAGGATAATTTAGCAGAGAGATTTACGTTTACGGATTATCCACAAATTTATGAAAATTCTAGTTTGTTTAATGGACATATCATTACAGAGAGCCTATGCTACACAATAGCTATCTCGTTTGAGATGACAGATAAAGAATTGAGATTATATATTTATAGTTTAGGAAATTCAAATATTCCAGAAAATGTGTCAGCTCATTTTCGTTATCATCATGGATGGGAAGTCGGTACATTTAGTTACCCATTGGATCATGATGAAAGGATGGGAAAGTATAAATTCAGGGGTTGGTTCCAAGAAAAGTTAAAACCAATTATTGATGAAAAATTTTCATTTACATAAACAAACAAACAATAATCTATTACTACGATGAACTAAAAAATTATGAGCAATCAAATGGATAACACATCAAAGGATCAAGACCTCATCGGCTACATCGTCGGCGGTGGGCTGAAAGCCAAGCTGCGGGCGCGCCTGACCGTCCCGGCGCAGACCGTGCAGGAGGGCGCATTCGTGGTCGTGGAAAGCAGCGGCTGGCTATTCTACGGGCTGGTCACCGATCTGCAGCTCGACGCCATCGACCCGCGCTTTGCCGCCGATCAGGCTGAAGACCGCCTGCCGTCCAAACTTGCCCGGCTCCTCAATGAGGGGACGCTGTTCACAAACCTGGAAATCCTGACGACCCTGATGATGGAAAAGGGGCCGGAACTGAACGACCCCGGCTATGACGCCTGGTTCCAGAAGGTACTCGATGAGCAGCTCCATCCCGAACCGGTCAAGACCGTCCCGGGGTATCACGCCGATGTGCGCCTGGCGCGTGCGGAGGATATCGCCGCGATCTTCGGCAGGGAAGATAAAGCACCGTTCTTCCGTATCGGCGACACCCTCGAACAGGGACATCCCGTGTGCATCAACCTGGATAAACTGGTCCAGCGCTCGGCGGGTATCTTCGGTGCGACCGGCACGGGCAAGTCCTTCCTGACGCGGGTCATCCTGGCAGGGCTGATCCAGCGCGGCAAGACCGCCGTGCTGATCTTTGATATGCACAACGAATACGGGCCGGACGACACCGCCTCGGATACCGGCTTGCGCGTCCCCGGCTTGAAGGGCAAATTCCCCGCCCGGGTACGCATGGTCGGGCTGGGCCGCGAAGCGACTATCCGCGGCAAGCGCCCCGATTACACCCTCGAGATCGCCGAATCCGACATCACGCCTGAGGATGTGCTCATGCTCTCGCAGGAACTCAACCTGCGCGAGACCACGCCCACCACACTAGAAGCGCTGCGTTCCCGTTTCGGTCAGGATGGCTGGTTCCACGCATTCAAGGGGATGCGGGCTAACGCCTTTAATTTCGATGAGGATGGCAAGCGCTTCCCCGCACCGGACAGCGTAGCGGCCTGGGCGGAGGGCGCAGGGGTGAACGCCAGCGCGGCGGAAGCCCTGCACAACAAACTGCGCCGGCTGTTCAACGCCCCCTATATCGTGGCAGAACCCGCAGGCAATGCCCTTAAGCAGATGGTGGACAACCTGGACAACGGCCAGCACGTGGTGCTCTCCTTCGGGAACTTCGATCACGACCTGGATTACCTGTTCGTCACCAACCTGCTCACCCGCCGCATTCGCTCGGTGTGGGAGAAACGCACCAATGCCTTCCGTGGGGGTAAACCAGAAGTATCCGAACCCCGGCCGCTGGTGATCGTGGTGGAGGAAGCCCATAAGCTCCTCAACCGCGAGATGGCATCCCAAACGACCTTCAGCACCATCGCCCGTGAGATGCGTAAATATTACGTTACCCTGCTGATCATTGATCAGCGCCCCTCACAGATTTATGATGAGGTCATGTCGCAGCTCGGGACGCGCATCACAGGCTGGCTGGGCGATGCCGATGACATCCAGGCGGTGTTGAGCGGACTGGCGGGGCGGGAAGCCCTGCGCGGTATGCTGGCCCGCCTTCAGCCCAAGGAAGAGGTCCTCATGCTGGGCTGGGGTGTGCCGATGCCGATCCCGGTGCACTCCCGCCGCTACGACGATAGTTTCTGGAATGAACTGAAGTCCGACGAGTCGAAGCGCAGCATTGAACAGAACATGAAAGACCTGGGTTTCTGAGATGATCCCTATCAGACTCAAGATCAAAGGCTTTTTATCCTTTCGCGACCCGGTGGAACTGGACTTCACCAGTTTCAACCTGGCGTGCATCGCCGGTGAGAACGGCGCGGGCAAGTCTTCTCTGCTGGATGCCGTCACCTGGGCACTGTTCGGCAGGGCGCGCAAGTCGGACGAATCCGTGATCAACACCGCCAGCGATGCGGCGGAGGTCACCCTGGACTTTGACTACGAGGGCAACCGCTACCGCGTCCAGCGCACCAACCCGCGCGGCAAGACCTCCTCCGTCGAGTTTCTGATCCGTTCACAGGTGCCGGGAGAAGAAGTAAGCTGGAAACCGCTCACCGAGCGCACCCTGCGCGAGACGGACAGGGAAATCGTGACTACGCTGCGCATGGACTTTGAGACCTTCATAAACGCCTCTTTCTTCTTGCAGGGCAAAGCGGACCAGTTCGCCACAGCCGCACCCGGCGAGCGTAAACGCATCCTGAGCAATATCCTGGGGCTGGAGGTCTGGGAGAGCTACCGTGAGTCAGCAGCAGGCCAGCGCAGGCAGTGTGAAAAAGAAGTCCGTGAGCTGGACGGGCGCTTGAACGAGATCCAGCTCGAGCTGGATGAAGAGCCGCAGCGCGTTGAACGCCTGGCGGGACTTCAGACCGGGCTGGCGGAGTTATCTAAGCAGCGCGAAGGCCGCGCTGCCAACCTGGAGAACCTGCGCCGCCTTCAGGCATTATTGGATGAACAGCGCAAGATGCTGGGGACGATGCAATCCCAGCTTGATGCAGCGGTGAGCAGCCGCGAACGCATCCAGGCGACCCTGGAAGAGCGCAGTGAGGAAAAAGCCGGGTATGACACAGCCTTGGCGAATGCAGACGTAATTGAGAAAGCCTATCAGGACTGGGAAAAGGCGCGGCAGGCGCTTGAGGATATGGAGGAAGTAGCGGCACAGTTCCGCAAACATGAAGCCCTGCGACACGAACCGCTGGGCGTCATCCAGGCCGAAGAAGCCCGGCTGATCCAGGAAAAACAAGGGTTGGAAGAACAAAAACAGGCACTTGAGAGAGCACATGCCGAAGCAGACGCCCTGAATGCGGATTTACAAACCGCACGGGAGGTGATCAAGACCGCAGAAACAAAGCTGGCGCAGCGTGAGCAGCTTGACGCAGACATCCGCCAGCTTCAGGCGGACCATGCGGAAGCCAAAGCCGAGAACCCCCGTTTGCGGGATGAGATGAACGAGCTCAAGGGGCGGATCGAACAGCTCCAGGCTGCGGATGGAGCGGAATGTCCCCTGTGCGGGCAGCCCCTTGGCTCTGATGAACGCCAGGCGCTGATCGCCTCTCTTTCAGAGAAAGGCAAAGGACTCGGCGACAGGTTCCGGGAAAACAAAGCTCTGCTGGAGAACTTTCAATCACGACAGCAGGGGATGGGCGCTCAACTGGCAGACCTGAACAGCGTTGACGCTGAACTGCGCGCGGCGACCCGCCGGGCAGACCAGATCGGCAGTCAGCTTGAAGCGGTCAAGAAAATGGAAGAGACCTGGCAGGGGACGGGCGTCGTACGTCTGGCTGAGATCGACAAACTCCTGGCGGAGGGAACGTTCGCAGCGGATGCCCGAGTGCGCCTGGAAGAGATCGACGCGGAACTGGAAGCGCTGGGCTATGACCTGGACGCGCATGCAAAGCTGCGCCTGGCGGAAAGCCAGGGACGTGCAGTTGAAGCCGATCTGCGCGCCCTGGAGAAAGCCCGTGCTGCACTGGCACCGCTGGCACGTGAGATTTCCGGGTTGGAAGAACAGCTAAAAGCACAGGAAAAAGAGATCACCAATCTGATTACATCCCTAGACGAAGCAGCTGCCAAGCTTGCCGCAGCGGAAGCGGAACTGCCGGACATGCAGGGAGCGGAATCTGACCTGCATGATATTCAGGAGCGTGAGAATATATTGCGCTCTGATGTCGGCGCGGCCAAGCAAAAGGTGACCGTGCTGGAGACCCTTAAGGAACGCAAAGCGGGACTGGTGGAGGAACGCGAGGAGCTGACCCAGCGCATCGCCGACCTGAAGCAGCTCGAACGCGCCTTCGGCAAGGACGGCGTGCCCGCACTGTTGATCGAGCAAGCTCTGCCCGAGATCGAGGAGACTGCCAACAACCTGCTCTCCCGCCTGACCAACGGGCGCATGAACTTCAGCTTTATCACCCAGCGCGAACTCAAGGGCCCCAAGCGGGGTGACCTGCGCGAGACGCTGGACATGGTCGTCAGCGACAGCGCCGGTGAGCGCGACTACGAGATGTTCTCAGGGGGGGAAGCCTTTCGGATCAACTTCTCCATCCGGCTGGCGCTTTCTGAGGTACTGGCCCGCCGGGCAGGGGCTCGCCTGCAAACGCTGGTGATTGACGAGGGCTTCGGCAGCCAGGATGCCCAGGGCAGGCAGCGCCTGGTGGAAGCGATCAACCTGGTGCGGGAGGATTTCGCCAAGATATTGGTCATCACCCACCTGGAGGAATTAAAAGAAGCCTTCCCCACCCGCATTGAGGTGGAGAAGACCGCCATGGGGTCGCAGATTCAATTGATCATGTAAGCCGCGCAAGGTTGCGTAGCCTTGTAGGTTATGCATGGTTGCGCAGCAACCTGCGTGACAAAAAAACAGATGCAGGTCATGCATGGTGAAGAACTCTGAGCGCAGCGAAGTGAACTGAACCTGCGTGACAATAAGTAATTTTGTTATTATTCACCCCAACACTCATTTGTTGGCTCTCGCCAAAGAAAATCATCTGGATATGCGCCAAGTTTCTGCCACTCTCTGAAACTGCTGTATTTCCATTCTCCCATATCATAAACATAGCTATGTTTAACAGGGTTGTAATGAATGTAATGGATATGGTTTTCTAGGTCCTTCTCATTTCGGATGACGTGATCCCAAAAACGTTTCTGCCAAAAATTCACATGACCCGTATAATTCATTTCTTGTTTGTACGCACGCGTGAAATTTGATTTTAATGAATGCATGATTTGGCTGAAATTCCAATCTCCGGTCGGTCTGATCAGGATATGAAAATGATTTGCCCCGGATAATAATAACGGCGAAAATTCATGTCTCGTTTACCCCATTGTTTGTCACGCAGGTTCGTCTCACTCCGTGAGCCTTACCATGCATGACCTACAAATTATGATTGTTAATGTCGATATTTCAACCGCTAAACATTTAAGACATAGGTCATGCATGGTTGCGCAGCAACCTGCTTGACATTCCCCATGTACAATCTGCAATCTCACCCCAAATTCATCAAGGCAAAGGTCCACATATCTGAGAATTCTTCGATCAACTTGGCGGTCGGCTTCCCAGCGCCGTGACCGGCACGCGTCTCGATGCGGATCAGGACGGGCGCATCACCCGCCTGCGCCTTCTGCAGCGCAGACGCGAACTTGAAGCTGTGCGCGGGGAAGACACGGTCGTCATGGTCCCCCGTCATCACCAGCGTGGGCGGGTAACTCACGCCCTCCCTGATGTTGTGATAGGGTGAATAGGCCCGGATCGTTTCAAAGTCCGCCGGGTCATCCGGCGAACCGTAATCCGACACCCATGCCCAGCCGATCGTGAACTTGTGGAAGCGGAGCATATCCATCACGCCCACGTTTGGCAGACATACACCGAAAAGGTCCGGGCGCTGTGTCAGGCACGCACCGATCAGCAGGCCGCCGTTGCTCCTCCCACCGATCACCAGGCGCGCCGTGTGGGTGTACCCTTCCGCGATCAGGTATTCCGCCGCAGCTATGAAATCGTCGAACACATTTTGCTTGTTGTGCTTCATCCCCGCCTCATGCCATTCACGCCCATACTCACCGCCCCCGCGCAGCTGCGCCTGAGCGTAGATCCCGCCCATCTCCATCCAGACCAGGTTGGGGACGCTGAAACCGATGGGGATGGAGATGTTGAACCCCCCGTACCCATACAGGTAGGTGGGCGTATCTCCATCAATTTCCAGGCCCTTCTTATGGGTGATGAACAGCGGCACGCGGGTGCCGTCCTTGCTGGCGTAGAAGACCTGTTCGGTGACGTAATCGTCCGGGTTGAAATCAACTTGGGGCGAACGGAAAACGGAAACCTCGCGTGTCGCCACGTCAAAGCGGTAGACCGTCCCGGGTGTGGTGAAGTCGGAGAACTTATAAAAGGTCTCCGGGTCATCGCTCCGTCCGGCAAAACCGAGTACCATCCCGGGCCCCGGCAGCGGCAGGTCCCCGTCTGGGGTTCCGTCTATCTTGAAGAACCTCACCTGGTTCGCGGCGTGATGCAGGTAAGTGCAGATGAACCGTCCGCCGACGTAGTCCGTGAACTCCAACTTGTCATCAGCCTCGGGGATGACCTCTTCCCAGCTGTCAGGCTCTGGATGGGTGATATCAATGCAGATCAGCCGGTTCTGCGGCGCGTCCTTGTCCGTCTGAATAAAGAATCGTTCATCGTCATTCCAAACCAGGATATACTCCGCATCGAAGTCTGTGAGCAGTTCGACGACCTCACCATCCGGGTCGTCCAAGTCCAGGGTGAACACGCCGTTCTCGGTCGCCGTGCCATGCCAGACGTAAATGACCAGGTAGCGTCCGTCTTCGGTGACCTCGCCGTTGAAGCCCCATTCCTTCTGGTCTGGGCGTTCATAGATCAGGCGGTCTTTGGATTGGGGGGTACCCATTTTATGGTAATAGAGTTTTTGGAAGTAATTAGCCTGCTTGAGTGCTTCGCCTTCCGGCGCGTCATAGCGGCTGTAAAAGAATCCTTTGCCGTCCGCATCCCAGCTCGCACCGGAGAACTTAACCCACTCGACCACATCTTCAAGGTCCTCCCCCGTATCCACACTGCGGATGTGCCAGGTCTGCCAGTCTGATCCCGCGTCCGAAATGCCGTAGGCCAGGAAGTGCCCATCACGGCTGACCACCGCGCCGCTGAGCGCCACGGTGCCGTCTTCCGAGAGCTTGTTCGGGTCGAGCAGCAGCTTGGGTTTCTCATCGAGTTGTTCCATCCAGTAAAGGACGTTCTGGTTTTGCAGCCCATCGTTGTAGAGGAAGAAATAGCGCCCGGCGCGCTTGAAGGGCGGTGAAT
>Ga0272441_10009861_pt1 | contig 14621 bp, 18 predicted proteins | sample SSMProp6N_FD_193582 | JGI IMG/M metagenome (GOLD analysis project Ga0272441, IMG submission 193582) | Marine sediment archaeal communities from Little Sippewissett salt marsh, Falmouth, MA, United States - SSM-Prop-6N | ecosystem: Environmental > Aquatic > Marine > Wetlands > Sediment ... | reverse complement strand
CGATTGGTTGTCTTCTTCACGCTCGTCTTCGGAACCTTCCACCTCTTCATCTTCTACTGCTGGTACTTGCGCGGATTCGCGATCGAAATCCCATTCCTCGCGGGGCCGCTTGTCCTTCTCGCCATGGGTCTCCGGCTCCGGCGGTTCATCCCGATGCCTCCACATCCTTCCGAGACGCCATTCGCACCGCTTGCGTCAGCGAGCAGCCTTCTGGAGATTGCAGCATGGTATGTAGCAATGGCAGGGCTCTACGTTCTGCTTTGGACCTGTTTCGACTTCCCACACTCCCTGGAAGGCGAATCATGGCGGCCTGTCGTGCTCGGGTACGGGCTCTACTTCGCGGGGGTCGTCGTCGTCGGTCTCCTGGTTGGTCTTTCGCGGGTGTCGATAGAAGTCATCTACCGAGATCTCCGCAGGGCCTCTCGGGTGATTTCGCGGATTCTCTCAGTTCTCTTCATGTACCTCGTAGTCGACTTGGTCTTCGCATTCGCGTTCCGCGTCGCCTCGCTGGTGCATCCTGGGTCCTTTGACAGGCCCCTGGCTGGCTTCGTTGACGCCTTCTACTACAGCACAGCGACCATCACCACCCTCGGGTACGGAGAGATCCATCCGACCTGCAATGCAACTAAGGTGATGGCTTCCGTCGAAGCTCTGCTCGGGGTGGTTCTGCTGGCAGCACTGATGGCTACAGCGATAGCGATAGCCATCCGGGAAGAGCCACGAGACAAGAACAGCAAGAGAGCGTAGGTCCGTCACAGCGGTGCAACTACTGGTGTCTGGTTCAGCCTCGTTCCGTTCGTAGATGTCGGGGCGCGATGCGAACTAGACGGCAACCCTTGCTTGCCCGGGCGGTTGACTCCGGCGCGTGCGTCTGTATACTCTGTGACCACATGCGTAGGAGATTCACAAGGATATAGACATGCCAAGAGCGTTCACAGAGGTCGAGAAAGAGACGATTCGCGAGAAGCTGATGGAGGCGGGCCGCGCCTGCTTCCTCCGCTACGGCCTGAAAAAGACGACGATCGAAGACCTGACCGGCCCTGCCGGGATCGCGAAGGCCTCGTTCTACCTCTTCTTCCAAAGCAAGGAGCAGCTGTTCGTCGAGGTCTTCCTCGAGGAGATCCCGGCGATGATGCAGCGACTCCTCGATGCGTCGTTCCGCGCAACCGACGAGACCCGCGAGGCGCTCGTCCTGTTGATGCAGGCGATCGTTCGCGAGATCGAAACGAACGAGATGAGCCGGATGATGCTCGACGATCCGTCCGAGCTGGAGAAGCTCGCGGCCGGTCTCGACTACCCGGCGGTCCTCGAGCAATCCACCGCGGTGTTCACGCCATTGCTGGAGGAGTTCGCGAAGGCGCAGGCCCGCGGCGAGATCGTCGACGGCGATCCCCTCGAACTCACCTATGCCTTGGGGCTGATCAAGCTCCTCCCGGTGAACCGCGATCGCATCCCCCCATCGCTGTACGACCACCTGTTCGAGTTGGCTCCGCAGATCATCGCTGACGGGCTGACATGCCCTGCCAAAGGCAGGCCAAGTCGCCCGTCCGACGGCGCGAACGAGGCTGAGTCATGACGCAGCCTGTTCGTTGGAGAACCCATCGGGGAGATCGATCGCCGGGTTCTCCTCAGTGGTTGCCCGGCGAGGAGAGACACGTGAGCCCTATGGCTGCGAACAGACCGCCCGCGTGGCGGCGGTCGTTCGTTTGGAGAACCGGCGGCTTGGGTCGCTGGGTTCTCCCGCGCGGTTGCCCGGCAAAGAAGGGAGCGAGATGAATCGAACGCTAGCTAAGATGAGCTGGAAGAACCTGTGGCGGCATCCGCAGCGGACGTTCCTGATGATCGCCATCGTCGCGTTCAGCAGTGCGCTGATCCTCGTGATGTGGGGGATCACCGACGGCTTCATCGAGTCGATGATCTCGGCCCAGATCGACTACGACTCCGGCGACTTCCAGGCGCGCGCGATCGGCTACGGCGACGACCCGCTCCCGCAGAACGGCCTGACGCCGGCGGAGATCGCTCAGATCGAGTCGGCCCTCGCGGAGCTTCCGTCGAACTGGTCGTCGACCGTCCGGCTCGAGACGGGCGGTCTGCTGCGCAGCGCCTACGGCACCCTCGGCGTCTCCGTCCGCGGGATCGACCCGGAGCGTGAGTCCGCGGTGACCCTCGCCGGAACAACCGTCGTCGACGGCCGCTTCGTCGCGGGCCCGGGCGAGATCGTCCTCGGACGGAACGCGGCGGAAGACCTCGACGTTCGCGTCGGCGAGCGTGTCGTGCTGCTGGCGGTCACGGACGGCTCGACCGCCTCTCAGTCGTTCCGGATGGTCGGGATCATCGACTCCGGCCTCACGACGCTCGATTCGGTGGTCTTCACGCACATCGACGATGTGCGGTCGCTCACGAACTGGCCCGGCGCGTCCGCCGTCGTCGTCTCGATTCCGAAGGGAACGAACCGGAATCGGTCCGCCGATCGCCTCGAAGAGGCCCTCGCCGGTCGGGTCGACGCCGAGGTCTCGACCTTCTTCGAACTCAATCCGATGATCGAGGTGATGCTCTCCGGGAGCACGGTCAAGCTGACACCGTTCGTGATCATGGTCGCCCTGCTCGCCGGCTTCGGCGTGGCGAACACGGTCTTCTACTCGGTCCTCGAGCGGACGCGCGAGTTCGGGATGATGACCGCCGTCGGGATGAGCACGAAGCAGCTGGGCCTGGTGATCCTGTTCGAATCGGCCTACGTCTCGGCCATCGGCTTCCTCATCGGCGGCGGCGTCGGCTACTGGGTTCTCCTCTACCTCTCCCGGGTCGGCATCAACTTCACGAAGCTCCTCGGGGACATCGGCGGAGCCTTCGGAATGCCCACGACGCTCTACGCGTCGACCTCGGGGCTGTACTGGCTGGCGAGCTTCTCGGTCGTCGTCTTCACCGGACTGATCGCCGCCTGGTATCCGGCGCGGCGCGCGGCGCGGCTGGAGCCGGTCACCGCGATTCGCGAAGGCTAGAAAGGACTCTCGATATGATCAAGCGAACCCTGTTCGTCACTCTGGCGCTGACCGTCGCCTGCGCTCTCGGCGCTATCGCACAGACGCAGACGGCGTCGCTGACGGCCGACGAGATCTTCGAGCGAACGCGCGATGCCTGGCGCGGCGACTCGTTCCACGGGACGCTCGACCTCGAGATCGTCCTCTCCGGCCAGACGAAGTCGCACGTCCTCGAAGCCTGGACGCTCGGCGAGGATCTGGCCCTCATCCGGATCCACGAGCCCGAGGAGGACGCCGGGTCCGGCTACCTCGAAGCCGACGGGAAGCTCTGGTACTACTCGCCGATGCTCGGAAGCGCGATCGAGCTGCCTGCCGTGGCGCTCGGCCAAGCGCTGTTCGGCTCCGGGCCGTCACTCGACGACCTGTCGCACGGGACGCTGTCCGACGACTACGACTCTCAAGTCAGCGACCTCGACGACGACGGCTACGTGCTGACCTTGATCCCGCATCCGGACGCCCCGGTCGTGTACGGGAAGCTCGTCATCGACGTCTCAGCGGACTTCGTGATCCGCGAGATCGTCTACTACGACCAGCGCGACGCCGTCCTGCGGACGGCCGTCTTCTCCGACGTGATCGAGGTCGGCGGAAGCCTGATCACGACGTCGATCGAGATCATCGACGCGACCGGCGACCGGACGATCGAGCGCGTGATCGACCCGCAGTTCGATCTCCACATCGACGAGTCCTTCTTCACCCTCGAAACACTCGTGGGGGAGGCCGATAGCGAATGAAGGCGGCGATTCGGCACCTCAAGCGGAACAAGGGCCGCAGCTTGCTGACGCTGCTCGCGGTCCTGATACCGGTGTACACGCTCGTGTTCATGTTCGGCTTCGCCTCGGCGAACCTGCGCGACATGTTCGAGACGGCAACCAACATCGAGTCCGGTCACTTCCAGGTCCGCGAGATTCAAGAGCGCGCGACCGGCGGGACCCTGCAGCTGATCGATGACGTCGCGCCGGTCCTCGGCGCGCTCGATGACACGGACGGGATCGCGTGGCGGACGATCCGCCTCGACGTTCCCGCGCTGGCATCGGCCGGCGCGCGGTCGGAGACGGTCTACGTCCAGGGCGTCGAGCCGGAGACGGTCGCCCGGATCACACCGATCGAGACGCTGATCGTCGAAGGCGAGTACCTCACCGCCGGCTCGAACGGCGCCGTCATTGGCGTGGAACTCGCGCAGACGCTCGACCTCACGATCGGCGGCGAGATCATCCTTCTCGGCGCCCATCCGGAGGCGGCGATGGGCATTCTCAAGGTTCCCGTCGTCGGAATCTTCGACGCCCCGGACGCGTCGATGGGCCGCAGCCTGATCCAGGTCGACCTCGCGTCGGCTCGGACCCTCGTGCGTCGGCCGACGGCGGCGACCGCTGTCGTGGTGATGGTCGAGGGCGTCACCGGCCCATGGGACGTCCACAAGATCGACGCCGTGACCGCCGATCTCTCGACGAGGCTCCCCGCGGGCTTCGAGATCGCCGACTGGCGCGAGCTCGCGCCGATGGTGCTGAGCTACATGAACGTCATGCGCCCGGCGCTGATGATCATGGCCGCCACGTTCTTCGTCCTCGGCGCCCTCGTAGTCGTCAACACGCTCTACCTCTCGGTGATGGAACGGACGAGGGAGCTCGGCCTGATCCGCGCCCTCGGCTCGTCTCGGCTTCGCGTGATGGGCATGATCATGACCGAGGCCGGGATTCTCGCCTTTGCGGGCGCGTTCTACGGTGCACTCGCCGGCGTTGCCGTCATCCTGATCGTCGAGGCGTTCGGCGGCGTCCCGCTGCCGGCGCGGTTCGCCGAAGTCTTCCGGTCCCTCGGCCTCTCCGGCGTGATCCACCTGCGCGCGGAACTCGGGGACGTCGTTCTGTCCGCGGTCGCGATGGCGGCCGTTGCGCTCTTCGCCGCGCTCTTCCCCGCCTGGCGCGCGGCCCAATTCGAACCTGTGGAGGCGATGCGCTATGTCGAATAGCCCTCTGATCCGAACCTCGGACCTCGAGAAAACGTACAAGACCGGATCGATCGAGACGCCGGCGCTGCGTGGCGTCGATCTCGAACTGCACGAGAAGGAGTTCACCGCCGTCGCCGGCCCGTCCGGCTCGGGCAAGTCGACGCTCCTGCACCTGCTCGGCGGACTCGACCGCCCGACTGGCGGCGAGATCTACCTCGAGGGAAAGGCGATGTCCGGCCTGTCGAAGGATCAGCTGGCGAAGCTTCGGCTGAACCACATCGGCTTCGTCTTCCAGGCGTACAACTTGATTCCGGTCCTGACCGTCCTCGAGAACACGGCGTTCGTCCTCGAACTCCAGGGCATCGTTCGCAGCCAACGGATCGAGCGCGCGCGGAGGATCCTCGGCGAGCTCGGCATCGAGGAGTACGCGGACCAGTATCCCAACCGGATCTCGGGCGGCCAGCAGCAGCGCGTCGCCGTCGCCCGCGCGGTCGTCACCGAGCCGTCGATCGTTCTCGCCGACGAGCCAACCGCCAACCTCGACACGGCGACGAGCCTCGATTTGATCGATCTGATGCGCCGGCTGAATGAGGAGAAGGGCGCGACGTTCTTCTTCGCCACCCACGACAACCGGCTTCTCGATCGCGTGAATCGGCTGGTGACGCTGGTCGACGGAAGGGTCGCGCGGGATGAGGTTCGCGATTCGGCACCCCCTCCGTAGCCCTCCCCCATCGCCGAGGGGGAGGGAATGCCGCGCGGGCAGCCTTTCTCGTTCGCGCGACCGACACCATGACGGTGCAAGCTTCTCCCTCTCCCCTGGCGGGAGAGGGTGGGGTGAGGGGGCGTTCGCCTAGAGCGGAGTCGGGAGCGCGGCCTTCAAGGCTTCGACGCGTTCGTAGGGCACGCGGATCGTTCCGATCGATTCTTTGGTCGAGTTCGGGCCGTGGTCGTCCGACCCGCCGGTGAGGAGGAAGCCCTTCGTCTCGGCCGCCGTTTGCATCCTGCGGGAGTCCATCGAAAGCCCTCGCGCGTTGCCGTTCGCCGCGCGGTACGGATAGAACACCTCGACACCGTCAAGGCCTGCGGCCTTCAGTTCGTCGAGGAACCGATCCCAGTCGTCGACCTTCATCAGACACGGATGGGCGAGCGACGTGACGCCGCCCGCTTCGTGGACGGCGTCGAGCACGTCGTGATAGTCGGGCTTGTCGATCGGCCAGTAGCACGGCTTGTCCTTCGCGAGCCACTCGCCGAACGCCTCCTCGAACGACTCCACAACGCCGCGATCGATGAGCACGCGCGCCAGGTGCGGCCGGCCGATGTTCCCAGGCCCGACCGCTCGGACCTCGTCGTACGTGATGCCGATGCCCGCGTGCTCGCAGCAGAGGTCGACCATCCGCTGCATCCGTTCGACCCGCGATGCTTTCAAGGCCTCGAGCATTCGGCAAAGGGCGGCGCCCTCCGGGTCGACGAAGTAGCCGAGGATCTCGCCTGCCACGTTCCCGAACATCGCCTTGATCTCGACGCCGGTGATCACCTCGACCCCGAGGGCCGTCTGAACGCGTCCGGTCAGCTCGTCATCGATGACATCGTGGTCGGTAATCGCGATACAGGAGAGGCCGCACTCCCTCGCGCGGACGACGACCTCGTCGATCGTTCGTGTCCCGTCGGAGGCGACGGTATGCAAATGCAGATCAGCGTATCCGTTCATGATGCCGGGCACGAGCACACTAGCTTTCGCTCTGCCCTGATGCGTCCTTCCAGATTCGATCCAGAATGCCGTTGACGAAGGATCGTGCGTTGTCCGTCCCGAACTTCTTCGCCAGTTCGACTGCTTCGTCCATCGCGACCTCCGGAGGCACATCGTCGCAGTGGAGAAGCTCGTAGACTCCGATCCTCAGGATGTTCCGGTCGATCAGCGCCAGCCGCTCGAACCGCCAGCCGACCGTTCGCTCGCCGATCATCGCGTCAATCTCCGGTTGGCGATCGAGGATCCCCCGGAACGTCCCCGTGACGTACTCCAGCTGGTCTCCGATTTGCGCGTCTTCGAGAAGCGTCTCGAGGTCGGCGCCGGTGAATTCACGCTGGTAGAGGGCGCTGAGGACGAACTCCCGCGCCTCCCGTCGCTGCATCAGCCGCGGAACAGACGTGTGAGGCCCTCGCGCAGTCGTCGAGCGAGTTCGGGCTGAGAATCGATCCACAGGCCGACCAGCAGGCCGAACAGCGTGAACGCAAGCAGAATCAGGAAGGAGCGCCAGCCGAGGAGAACGAACAGAAGCCCGGCGACGACGCCGGCAAGGAGCCCGACGATCTTACCGGTCCAAATCAGGTGCATGGATGATCTCCTCTCGTGGGACGCGGCTGCGTCCGAGCGGCCGAATCCCGCGGACCAGAATCGACACGTCGCTCACGTCGATGCCCGTCCGCTCCGGAACCTGCCGCGCCAGGACACTTTGAATGCGCTCGCTGATCGAGGTGACCCGCTGTGTCGGCGAGAGCGTCACGCGGACCGTGATCGCCACGCCGCCTCTTCGGTGCTGAAGCCCGACGTGGAACCGATCGAGGCCGATCTCGTCGCGCAGGATCCCGCTGATGAACTCCCGAACTGCATAGCTCGTCAGTGCAACTCGCCCACCGTCCGCGTCGCGGGAGAAGATACCGGCTCGGACTCGCTCGTCGGCGGAGGCGACGACGAACCGAAGCGCGACCAGGATCATCACGACGCCGACGAGAATCAGGAAGATGGTCCCCGGCGTGCGATCGAGGTACGGCGTAATCGACGCGAACGACAAGCCGCCGAGCCCGGCAACGATGAAGGTCACGCCGAGGCCGCCCGTCACGACCAGCGCGACGACGTTGGCTATTCCTCGGATGACTCGCATTCCTCGTCACTCTCTTCCGCGGCTGCGTCGGCCTCGACCAACCGCTGGACGTCCACGTTGACCGCATCGACGCGCAATCCGGTCATCCGCTCGATCTCGGCCTTGATGCGTGTCTGAACCTGCTTGGCCACCTTGTGGATTGGATTCCCGTAGAGGGCCGTGATCCGCACCGTCACCGAGACGGAATCTCCCTCCACCGCGGTGTCGACGTACCGTTTCATTCCCTCGCCGCGCCGGAATGCGCTGTCCCCCGGCCGGAGATTGGCGATGCCGTCGATCTCGGAGATCGCGATCCCGGCGATCGCCGTGACTACGTCTTTGGAGATCCCGACGTTCCCCTTGTCGCCCTCTGCCATGGCGCCTCCTTAGCCCTCTCCGCTCTCGTGCGTATGCGGCGGAACGACCTTCTTGACGTAGACATCGACGCTCGCCACCTCGACTCCAGCGAGGCGCTCGACGTCCGTTTGCACGTTCCGCTGAACGCCGCTGGCGACTTCGTGCACCGGGTAGCCGTATTCGACGGCGATTCGCAGTTCGAGCCGCACGCTCCCCTCGGAGAGCTCCGCCTTGATGTTCGGCGCGAGGTCCTCGCCGCCGAAGATGGTTCTCAGGCCGCCCGTGCTGCCACCGGAGGCTTGAGCAATGCCGTCGACCTTCTCCGCCCCGATCCGGGCGATCGACGCAATGACGTCCTCCGCAATGGTGATTCGGCCGTCCTCATCTACGATTTCGACCCTTCGCTCGGCCATGGATCCTCCTTATACGCGCTCCACGTAGGTTCCCGTTCGTGTGTCGATCTTCAGTGTATCACCTTCTTTGATGAACATCGGCACCTGAACGACGACGCCCGTCTCGAGGGTTGCCGGCTTCTCGACGTTGGAGACGGTATCCCCCTTCACGGCCGGCTCCGACTGCGTCACCTTGAGCTCGACGAAGTTCGGCAGATCGACCTTCACCAGCACGTTGTCGTGGTAGTAGCCGATGACGTTGTTGCCCTCGAGGAGGAACTTCGCCTGCTCGCCGAGTATGTCCTCGCCGATCGGGAACTGCTCGAAGCTCTCGTTGTCCATGAACACGAACGCCGCCCCGTCGTGGTAAACGTACTGAAGGTGACGCGACTCGAGGAACGCGGACTCCGTGTTCTCCGGCCCCTTGAACGTCGCCGACGTGACTCGCCCGCTCTTCAGATGGCGCAGTTTCGTCTTGGCCACCGCGCCGGCGCGGCCACGCTTGGAGTGCTCGTATTCGACGATTTCGTACAACTCGCCGTCGTACACAATCGTCATCCCTCTGCGCATTTCGCTGACTGCCAGACCCATATTGCGATGTCCTTTCTTCGCGATCGAATCGCCTTCGCCGCCGTCCGCACGACACCGTGGAACCTGCCTACGGCCGCTCGTCGGACGGCCATCGCAGAATCCGAAGGCCGACCTTTGTGATCCCTTTGTCGATGATTCCAAGCTCCGCCGCCGCGCCCTTCGACAGATCGATGATCCGACCCTCGACGAACGGCCCGCGATCGTTGATTCGGACGACGACGCTCCGGCCGGTCGAGAGTTCGACCACGCGCACGACGGTGTCGAAGGGCAATGTCTTGTGCGCCGCGCTGATGCCGTTCATGTCGTAGATCTCGCCGTTCGCCGTGTAGTTGCCGTCGAATCCAGGCCCGTACCAAGACGCGATCCCCGTCTCGTAGTACGGCCCGTAGAAGGACAGAAGAACGGCAACGCCGACGAGGGCGATGGAGCCGGCGGCGTAGAGCAACCACTCTCTCATGGCGGCGAGTATAGGAGGTCCGAACGAACGTTCACAACCGCCTCGCTGCCCTTCTCCGCCTCCAGATGGAGACCACCGCGTCCGCGGTGACGTGCGTCACATTCGGCAGATAGAACCCGGCAAGCGTCGCGCCGAGGATCTCGAGCGACGGCAGCAGAATCCGGGCCGGTCGACCCGAGACGAGAAGGACGATGACCCACGCGAGCGCGCTGAGCGACGCCAGGTAGACGATCCGCGTCAGCGGGCCGACCAGCGGATGATGCGACAAACCGCGATGGCGAAAGAGAAGGGCGTACGGAAGCCAGATCACACGCGCAACGCCCCACCGCCTCGACGCCCGGCTTCGAGCAAGATCGAGGTCCGGACTGAGGAAGAGCATCGAGAAGCCGTAGGCGAGAACGAACGCGACCACGAGATCGACCGAGAGGATCCGAATTGACAGCAGATACCCCGCCAGCGCAGTCCAGCCGAACAGGAGAACCGCTTCGATCCTGAGGTGCGTACGTCCGGAAGGCATCCGAGCGACTTTCCCCGAAAGCGCGTTGGAACACAAACTTCCGCGTTCCTTGACGGAGTGAGAAGCGAGAGATACAATTCGTTAGCAAGTTCATAGGCCAACTGCTAACAACAATCGAGGAGGAGGCAGAAGATGGCAATCAAGCCGTTGGGAAAGCGCGTTCTGGTCAAGAAGCTCGACCCCGAAGAGAAGAGGTCGGCCGGAGGCATTGTTCTCCCTGAGAGCGCGAAGACGGAGAAGGTCGTCCGCGCCGAAGTTATTGCCGTGGGGACGGACGAGAAGCTCGAGGTCAAGGTTGGCGACCAAATCATCATCTCGGACAGCTTCTCCAACACCGAGGTCATCGAGGGCGAGGAGAAGTACCTGCTCGTCAAGGAATCCGAGATTCTCGCGATCGTCGAGTAGCCAAGTCAAAGGGGGAATCGAAGCATGGCCAAAGAAGTCATTTTCGGCGAGGAAGCACGTCGCAAGATGAAGGCCGGGATCGACAAACTGGCCGACGCCGTCCGAATTACGCTCGGACCCCGCGGCCGGAACGTTATTCTCGACAAGAAGTTCGGTAGCCCCGACATCACCAACGACGGGGTCACCATTGCCCAGGAGCAGGAGTACAAGGACGAGTTCGAGAACATGGGCGCCCAGCTCGTCAAGGAAGTCGCGTCGAAGACGAACGACATCGCCGGCGACGGCACCACGACGGCGACGATCCTCGCCCACGCCATGATCGAGGAAGGCTTCAAGAACCTCGCCGCGGGCGCCAACCCGATGGAGCTCAAGCGCGGGCTCGAAACGGGTTCGAAGGTCATCGTCGACGAGCTGAAGAAGATGAGCCGAGAGCTGAAGACGAAGGAAGAGACGGCTCAGGTCGGCGCCATCTCCGCCAACGACGAGGCGATCGGCAAGATCATCGCCGACGCGATGGAAGAGGTCGGCGAAGACGGCGTCATCACCGTCGAGGATTCGGACACGATCGAGACCTACTACGAAGTCGTCGAGGGAATGCAGTTCGACCGCGAGTACATCTCGCCGTACTTCGTCACCGACCCGAAGAAAATGGAAGTCAGCCTCGAGAAGCCGCTCATCCTCGTCACCGACCAGGAGCTGAAGGCGGCGCAGGACCTCGTCCCGCTGTTGGAGAAGGTCGCCCAGGCCGGTCGTCCGATCCTCGTGATCGCAAAGGACGTGACCGGTGAAGCGCTCACGACCCTCGTTCTCAACAAGCTGAAGGGGACGCTCACCAGCTGCGCGGTCAAGGCCCCCGGATTCGGCGACCGCCGCAAGGCAATGCTTGAAGACATCGCCGTCCTCACCGGTGGAACCGTCGTCGCCGAGGACGCCGGCATGCAGATCAAGGACACCACGCTCGACATGCTCGGAACGGCCGAGAACGTCAAGATCGACAACAACAACACGACGATCATCGGCGGCAAGGGCAAGCCGGAAGCGATCCACGGACGCGTCGAGCAGATCGAGGCTCAGATCGAGACCACCGACTCCGACTACGACCGCGAGAAGCTCGAGGAGCGGAAGGCGAAGCTGGCCGGCGGCGTGGCCGTCATCAAGGTCGGCGCTCCGACCGAGACCGAGCTCTCCGAGAAGAAGCATCGGATGGAGGACGCGCTCGAGGCGACGAAGGCCGCCGTCGACGAGGGCATCCTGCCCGGTGGCGGGGTCGCGATCGTTACCGCCGCGAAGGCGCTCGACAGCCTCAAGGCCAAGGGCGATGAGGCGGTCGGGATCAACATTCTGAAGCGCGCGCTCGAGGCGCCGCTGCGACAGCTCGCGCTCAACGCGGGCTTCGAAGGCGCGATCATCGTCGAGAAGGTCAAGGAGGAGAAGCCTGGCGTCGGTTTCGACGTTCTCTCCGAGCAGTACATCGACATGTTCGACGCCGGGATCATCGATCCGACCAAGGTCACCCGGTCGGCGCTGCAGAACGCCGTGTCGATTGCTGGAATGCTGCTGACGACGGACGCGCTCGTCGCCGAAATCAAGGAAGACGAGCCCGCGATGCCCGCGATGCCTCCGGGCGGCATGGGAGGCATGTACTAGGGAACCCAACGCAACCCAACATCGGTTGCCATCGCCCCTTCCGCCGAATAGGATCGTGCGGAAGGGGCTTTCTCTTGGACAGCAAAAGACTCGGACTTGCTCTCGGCGGCGGCGGAGCTCGCGGCCTCGCGCACCTCGGCGTGCTAATCGCGCTCGAGGAGGCGGGAATTGAGGTCTCGGCAATCGCCGGAACGAGCATGGGCGCCGCGATGGGCGCCGCAAAGGCCATCGGCGCCGATCTCCGGAAGATCCGAATCCTGCTCGGCATGCTCGACCTCAACGAGATCCTGCAAGTCACTGACAGCACACTGCGCGAACTCCAGAAGATCATCGGGCGAAGCGTCGTCGAGTACGTCCGGGGCTCGGCCTGGCGCGAGGAGGATGCACGCCCGCACGATCTGGCAAGGCTCTGCGAGCTGTTCTCGCTCTTGACGGCGCACAAGACGTTCGACCAGACGAAGATCCCGTTCGCCGTGGTCACCGTGGATGTCGAGACCGGCGATCCGGTCGTCCTTCGCAGCGGGAAGCTCTCCGACGCCATCACCGCCAGCACTGCGGTGCCGGGCGTCTTCTCGCCGTTCGCACTCGACGGGCGGGTCTTGATGGACGGCGGCGTCGTCGACAAACTGCCGATCGAAACGGTTGTCACACTGGGCGCAGACGCGGTCGTCGCCATCGACACGGGCGCTCCGCTCAACCGGGAGATCGCGACGATCCTCGATGCCCTGCTCCAGGCGCAGCGCGCGACGTCCCATCACCTAACGCGAGTCCAGCTCGAGCGAGCGGCGGACCGGCTCGCCGGTCGCCTCCTCGTCCTCAAGCCGGACGTCGGCTGGATTCGAATGTTCGGCTTCGAGCACGCTGAAGATGCGATCGAGGCAGGCGCAGACTGTGCACGCGCCCACCTCGATCAGATCAGCAGGTTGCTGGCCTAGTCTCTGTGCCCGCTACGTCTCGTTGTGGATCTCGAACGGCTCGCTCGACGCCGTCCCGATGTATCCGTCTGGATCGGCGACGAGCACCTGGAGCCGATAGACGCCGTTCTCCTGTTCCGCCGTGTCCCACGCAAGGGATCCGGTGTTCGCAAGGTTCTCGGCAAGCGTCATGACCGCACCGGAATCCTCATGGGTCAGCACGACACAGACGCTCAGCTGTGCGTCGTCCCCGTCCGGGTCCTCGGCCGACCACTGGACCGCCACGACGCCGCGCACTTCATCCGAGGTGGGGCCGATGTACTCGACGAACGGCACAGAAGCCAGGAACAGGACAGCGCCGTTCGCTGCGCCGGGCGTCGCATACAGCGGGCCACCGTCTGCATCGAGGCCGTTCATCGCCGCCATCGGCGCGCTGCTGGCCCAGCCGATTTCGCCGACCGGCGGATGCACTCGTTCCATGGTCGAATACGGGAAGTCCCCTTCGTTCCCCGACCCTGCAGGCCAGCCGGTTTCGGCGCAGAGCACCTCGTCGACCGTCTCGCCCGTGGAGTCGACGAGGAAGATGTCCTCGCCGCCATTTGAGAGACCGCCCTTGTAGACGATGTCCGCCTCGATGTCGGAGATCGTCGTGTCATCGGTTCGCTCGAGCAGAAGGTACCCGCCCGCATCGATCGAGGCGTCTCGCACCTCGAGGGTCGCGTCCGTCGCTTCTCCGAAATGGACGACGCTCTCACCGATGGCGAGGGTCCATCCGGAAAGGTTGATCGGCTGCTCCCCTGCGTTGTACAGCTCGATCCATTCGTCGTTCGCGCTTGCTGCCGTTCCGGCCCACGCGATCTCGTTGATGATGACCTGTCCGACCGCCACGGGCGCGCACAACGTGACGACCACCGCAAGGACGCCAAGTCCTCTCCTGAGATCTCTCATCGCCATACCTTCCTCCTTTGTCTCCTCTTTCCTGACACTAGCTTTGCGGACAGGCTAGGATACTCCCTTCTCGCCTTCCGGGCAACCCGGTTGTGGCCGTCCCGGCTCGGGCGTAGAATCGCCGCAAAGGCTCATCCGTTGCTCAATCGGAAAGGAGTAACGTGCTCGTCAAGACCTTCCACACCGGCGGGGATCGGAACCTCGCCTACCTCATCGGAGACGAGAGTTCGAAGCAGGCGGTCGTCATCGACCCGTCGTACGCGCCGGAGGACATCGTCGACTTCGCCTCGGCGGGCGGCTACGAAGTTGCCTACGTGTTCTGCACGCACAATCACGGAGACCACACGAACGGAAACGTCGCATTCGAGAGGGCGACCGGCGTCAAGGCGCTCCTGTTCGGCGACGTCGATCCGGCAACCGGAACGCACCTCGCCCATGACGCGAGCCTCCCGTTCGGAAACCTGGAGCTCCGCGTTCTCCACACGCCAGGCCACACGCCCGATTCCCTCTGCTTCCTCGTGGGCGATGCGCTGTTCACCGGCGACACGCTGTTCG
>Ga0272441_10009860_pt1 | contig 14621 bp, 15 predicted proteins | sample SSMProp6N_FD_193582 | JGI IMG/M metagenome (GOLD analysis project Ga0272441, IMG submission 193582) | Marine sediment archaeal communities from Little Sippewissett salt marsh, Falmouth, MA, United States - SSM-Prop-6N | ecosystem: Environmental > Aquatic > Marine > Wetlands > Sediment ... | reverse complement strand
AAGACAAGTTCACCCAGGTGAAGTTGTCGGACCATCTGGGTAAATGGGTCCTTTTATGTTTCTATCCTGGAGATTTCACCTTCGTCTGAGCAACTGAAATTTCAGCAGTTGCTGAACATTATCCGGCTTTTAAGGAACTGGGTGTTGAAGTGATATCCATGAGCGTGGACAGTCAGTTCGTCCACAAGGTGTGGAACGATGTGGAACTTTCCAAAATGGTGGATGGTGGAGTTCCATTTGCCATGGCTTCCGATGGAGGCGGCAAGGTGGGTTCCATTTTTGGGGTCTATGATGAGGGAGCTGGAGTGGATGTAAGGGGACGTTTCATTATCGATCCTGATGGCGTTATCCAGGCCATGGAAGTTCTTACCCCTCCTGTGGGCAGAAATGTCAGCGAAGCCCTGAGACAGATCCAGGCATACCAGCTGGTCAGGGAATCCCAGGGAAGCCAGGCTACTCCCTCTGGCTGGAAACCGGGAGGGAAGGTCCTTAAACCGGGTATAGACCTCGTGGGAAAGGTCTGGCAGGCCTGGAATCCCAAGGACGTTTACTGATAAATTCTTTCGAAAATAAAGATCACTTGCCGGGAGCCCTGGAAGTAGTCAGAGCTCCCGGAACTTCATGGGAAGAAAAAATGATACAGAGGAGGATCTAATGAGGAAAAAGTTTATTATTATCCTGTTTTTATTCTTTCTTTTATCTGTTCTTGCCACTGCCGGCTTTTCCGTTGATGCTCAGGAAAGACAAGTAACTGTTCCGGGTCATGTCGAAGAAGTGGAGGACCTATGTATCTTTGCCTGGAATATCCTTTCTGGCTCGGATGGCACAGGATCCGAACCATTGGAAGCATTAGAAGATTTTCTGAGGCCTGCTGGAATTCCTTCAATTGCTATCTCTTTTCCCCAAAGGACAGCATCTTTCCTTGTCTCTCCTGGTTATGGTACAGATCTGGAAAGGGCCATTCTTGAAAGCTGTTCAGCATGGCAGGACAAGACTCCCCCCGATCACCTGATCCTTGAGATCCTGGAGGATATATCCGCTGAAACAGAGTTTTCTTCCAGTGAAGTCCTGGAATTATTGCCAGGTCTGCAAGGACTCCTGGTGAGAGTAAAAGGTGAAGATCCTGTGGCAGTGCTGACTCCTGCAGAGTTGCTGTTTTCCGGAGAGATGGACGAAAAAGGCAGTATCAGGACATCTGGCCTGCAAAGGCTGCTGCAAAGGAAGACGGGAGGTCTTCCCTTTGGCAAGATCAAAGGGGACCTTCTGATCAGGACCTTTTCAAGCAGGGCTGGATATTATGACGGTAAAGAGTTTCTGCCTCTTTTCAGGGGACACAGGGTGGTGGATGTTCCAGGGAAAGATCTGCTTCGGAAAAGTATTGAAAATGGCGGTGCGTACCTGGCTCGATCAGTCCTCCCGGACGGGAGGTTCATATACAGCTACCAGGCAGACAGGGACAGGATCAACAGTGGATATAATATCCTCCGCCATTTCGGGACCATCTTCGCCATGCTGGAAGTTTACGAGCATACCGGGCAGAAAGAGATCCTGGACTCGGCTTTACGTGCCTTTCGCCACCTGGAGAATTCCTTCTACAAGGATAATCTGAAGGGTATACCGGTGGGCAAGATCGTGGAGAAGGGATATATGAAACTGGGGGGCAATGCCCTGGCTCTCCTTGCCATGACCAAATATACCAGTCTTACCGGTGATAAACGTTTCCTCAAGGATATGGAGATGCTTGCAAGGTGGATGGTTCTGACCCAGGGAGAAAAGGGGAACTTTACCATCCACAAGCAGTCCTATCCAGGTGGCAGGATCTCGGACTTCATGTCTTCCTATTATCCGGGAGAGGCCATATTCTCTCTGGTAAGGCTCTATGGGGTTCAGGCAAATCCTCTCTGGCTCGATACCGCAGAAAAAGCTGCCAGGTACCTTATCCTTGAAAGGGACAGGGGAAAGAGTTCCTCCCGGCTTCCTCATGACCACTGGCTTCTCTATGGACTCAACGAACTCTTCAGACTGAGGCCGGAACAGATCTATCTGGACCATGCCTTTCGAATAGCTGATGGGATAGTGGCGTCTCAGAACCTTGATCCGCCCTATCCCGACTGGAGAGGGAGTTATTACAAACCGCCCCGTTCAACCCCTACGGCCACCCGGTCAGAAGGATTGATGGCTGCTTACAGGCTGGCCAGGGATCACGGGCAACAAGAGAGGGCCGAAAGGTATCTTGAGGCTGTTGAGAGAGGTATCACCTTTCAGCTGTCCACCCAGATCCTGGATGAAAGTGCCTTCCATTTCCCGGATCCCCTTCACGCCATGGGAGGGTTTCGGGAGAGCCTGACAGGTTCGGAGATCCGTATAGATTATGTCCAGCACAATCTCTCAAGTATCATAGGGTATGTCAATGAAATGGAGAAGAACTGACCGCGGAGTCTTTATCCGGATATCGCGTCTTTGTATATTGATTACCTGCCTGCTGATGATCATGTCCCTGCCATGGACTCAGGCTTCAGCCGGTCCTGTCGGAGAAAGACATGTCCTTTTCCTGGGAGATACATCTTTCGGTGAGAGCTACCATGCCATCCGTGGAGTCAGAACATTAACAGGTGACAGAAGATACCGGGCCCCCTTTCTTCACTATGAAGAGTTCTTAAGGCGAGCTGATGTGGCAGTGGTGAACCTGGAAACCCCCCTGACCCTGTTCCTGAACGAACCGAAGGAAGGTAAGACCTATCTTCACTGGGGTCATCCTGTCAAGACGCCTCAAGCGCTGACATCGAGAAAGATCAGAGTGGTCTCTCTGGCTAATAACCACACCATGGATTACGGTATGCCTGGATTGGAGGACACTCTTAAAGCCCTTGAAGATAATGATATGTCCTGGTTTGGCGCAGGAAGGGACCTGCAGGAGGCTTCAAGGCCCTGCCGCTTATCCATTGAAATTGGGGACCATAGGCAGGATATCTACATCTTTGCAGGTTTTCAGTATTTCAGGAAGTATGACAGGACATACGGTTTCTATGCTTCCCGGAAAAAGGGTGGGGTCAATCCCATCGATCTGGATACCCTGAAGCGGGATATCGGAGAAATAAGGGAAAAAGATCCTTCTGCCCTGATCATATATTTCCCCCATTGGGGAAGCAATTATACCTGGCATAATGATACACAGAGGTCCATGGGCCATGGCCTTGTGGATACCGGGGTCGACCTGGTGCTGGGACATGGTGCCCATAAGATGCAGGAAGTGGAGCATTACAGGGGGCACTGGATAATATACGGACTGGGCAATTTTATCTTCAATTCACCAGGAAGATATCAAAAGGCACAGGCTCTTCCTTTCAGCATAATGGCTGATCTCAGGTTCACAGAAAGGAATGGCGAATTGAAGAGAACCCTTCTTCTTTTCCCGATCCTTACGGATAATTATATTACCCGTTACCAGGGCCGTTGCCTGAATAAAGAGGAGTTCGAAGTTTTTCTGGAGGCAGTGAAGAGGCGGTATCTTGAGATACCTGGTAAGGGAACAGGAACAGGCATTGATGGAACCGGGTATTATCTCTCCCTTGATCTGGACATGGGGTCCTGATTCTGGAAGTGGAGGTGAAACTTATGAAGAGAAAAGTATACAGCTTTTTCCTGGTCAGCATTCTTGTTCTGCTGATCTGTTCAACTGAGGCATTTCCCCTGGAAAAGCTTAACAGGGAAGTCCTTGATAAATCCCTCCAACTGGGTACGTCCTTCCTTCTTTCTAACCAGAAGGAGTCTGGTAATTTTACCTACGAGTATGACTGGAGGAGGAAGACCTTTTCCACCGGGGATAGCCAGGTAAGACAGGCAGGTGCCTCCTGGGGTATATCACTGATATACCAGGATTCCCCTTCAGCGCTCATCGAGAGGGCAGCCAGGAGAAGCATGGATTTCTTCCAGAAGAATTCCAGGCTCAGGAGAACCGGGAGTCGTTACGTCGTATATCCGGGAGATACAGGAGGCAGGACCGGGACCGTGGCCCTTTGTGCCCTTGCCCTGATCGACTTCCTGAGAGTAAATGAAGGTCGGATAAATGAAGAGGATTCCAGATATTACCGTAACCTTCTGGATGAATATATAGGTTTTCTCCTCGAGGCAAGGGATAAGAACGGATTATGGCACAGTTCCTACATTTTCCTGACCGGTACTCCCTATGGAGCCTCCTCGCCCTACTTCGACGGTGAATCCCTGTTGGCACTTATCAAGGCTGCCAGGTATCTTGAAAGGGTGGACCTGATCCCGGTGATCCTTGATTCCGCGGAAAAGGGATACTGGAAGAACGTGGCCCTGGCCAGGAAAAAGGAAAAGGATTCCCCTGTCACTAAGGGTTATTTTCAGTGGGCCTGCATGTGTTATTTCGAACTTGCCCTTTCTGGCTGGGAGGGAACTGAACAGTATGCCGACAGGCTTATCGATCTTGCACACTGGATGATCGATGTGCACAGGACCCTGCAGAGGACCAGGAATACTGCCTATGCCTATGAGGGGATCATCCCGGCCTATTACATTGCCAGAGAAAAGGGGCGTACAGAAGAAGCTGCCAAGTTCAGGAGGACTATCGAGCAGGGACTCGCGAAACTCTGTACCTGGCAGGTGGGAAGTCCCTGGGCCAACTCATTCATCAAGGACACTCCCACTGATGACCCCATGGCCATCGGCGGAATACAGAACCACAGCAGAGAATCCCTTCTGAGGATAGATGTGGCCCAGCATCAGATGCACGCAGTGATACTGGCCAGAAGGTATGTCTATCCATGACGGACCCTAAGGGTAAGGAGAATATCAGGATAGGTACCTGTTCATGGGCTGACAAGTCTCTTGTGGGAAGCGGATGGTATCCAAAAGGTCTTTCGGATGCTTCAGGAAGGCTCAGGTACTATTCAGGCCGTTTCAGGACAGTGGAGGTGGACAGCACCTTCTATGCCATTCCCCATGAGGAGACTGTCTATAACTGGGTGGCCAGGACCCCTCCGGATTTTCTCTTCAATATAAAGGCCTTCGGTCTTTTTACTTTCCATGCCGTTGACCACGGTTCCCTTCCATCATGGCTCAGGGATGAGATACTCCCTCCGGAAGGTGGGAAAAGGATCAAATTTTCTGAGATACCCCGTTCCCTCAGGCTGGAACTCTGGAAACATTTTGAAAAGGTGATAAGACCCCTGCATCAGATGGGGCGGATGGGATATCTTCTCTTCCAGCTCCCGCCCTGGGCCGGATTCTCGAAGAGGATGACCCAGTACATCAGAAGAGTGGCAGAAGTGGCCACTCCCTTCAAGGTGGCACTGGAAGTGAGAAATCGGACCTGGCTTGACGGAGAAAACAGACAGGTACTTGTGGAACTCCTACGGGATTTTAACCTGGCCTACGTTGTAGTGGATGAGCCAGACCTGGACTGGACAGTCCCTGATGAAAAGCTCGTAACGGCCTCATGGGGTTCGGTGGTGCGCTTCCACGGAAGGAACCGCGAAAGCTGGTCCAGAAAAGATGCCACAGTCCAGGAGAGGTTCAGGTACCTGTACAGCGAAGAGGAGCTTATCCCCTGGAAGAACGCCCTTCAGGACATTTCATCCCAGGTCTCGATGGTTTATGCCATGTTCAACAACTGCTTCAGAAACTATTCGGTGCGAAATGCCATGCAGATGCGAATGCTCCTGGGACAGGACCTTCCTTCAGACGGGAAGTCCGGAGTACAGCAGGATCTGGGGCTTCATTAATCAGATCATTCCTCAACGCCCTTTCAGTATTACAAGGCGGCTTTTCGATCGGTCCTGAAAGGGTTGGTCCTGGCTGCAAAGGAAAAAAGGAAGGGATATTCATCTTTCAGATGTTTCATATATTCTACCCATTCAATGCATAGAAGACCGTAAGCCCTCTCCAGATCCTTTCTGAGGTGCTCAAGATCCTTTCCAGAAGTTTTTTCCAGTTCTTTCCTTGCCATCAGTTCCATGCCGACATGATATACGGACCACAACATGTCTGTGAGGTAATCATGTTCCTTGAGGGCCGGATTGGCCAGCATCTGGACGATCTGGTCCTTTTCAGAAAGGAGAAGTTCTGAAAGGGATGCCAGGTGGTCTCTTCCACAGGAAAGACAGAGATCTCCCGAACCCATGATCTTCTTGAGATCTTCAAAATCTTTTTCCTGCCAGTTTTCATTGATGCATGAAGCCTCTGCAAGGACCTCTTTCCTGGTATCCAGTCGGGATAACCTGTAGAGCAGATCTGTTCCCATCTCATGGAAAAAGGTCCCCAGGGCAAGATATGATCGCTGTATCCGATCCTGACGGTTACGGATGTCCATGATCTCATTTATGAAGAGAGTAACGAAAAGTACTGAGATAGGCGCGAAGGCGAGATTGTTTATCATGAGACGGAAGATGAATGCCGTATCATGGAAGATCAGGAAGTGAAGCATATAAAGCACCAGGGAAATTGCGATGAGTATAAGGGCATATCTTTGCTTCCATCTGTCTCTGAACATAGGATTACCTCCAGCAAGTCAGGTTCGTTGAGATCATTTTGGATCCTTCTTTTTCTTTTCGGTGTCCTCCATGCATTTTCCGCAACCGTGACATCCTTTGGGACAGTGTTTCCCCCTGGCTTGAATGAACAGGTATATGCCCAGTATCAGAATGCCCAGGAACAAGCCTATCATAAGATCACCCCTATTCTTTTCCTGAGGTCAGTCAGGAGAGGCCAGAAAGGATCGAAGTTTTTCCATCCTTTTCCTGTTCACCCCAAGATCGGAATATCCCAGCCTTGCAGCGGAGCGGAATCTCAGGAGGGATCGCTCTTCATCGTAGAAAAGCTCCAGATCGTCAATGAACCTGAAAAAGAAGGACTCACACTCGAACCTCAGATAATTCTTTTCTGATGCGATCAAACGGCACCTGTCAAAAAGGAGAGGGTTTTCTTTAATGGAAAGCCATTTCCCTTCATCCACACTGACAGGCTCCATATAATGAGAGCCTTCATGGTCTGTGCATACGCAATTGGGGCTATTCCTGCATGGTGCCAGAAGCCCCTTGTCAAGGCCAAAGGAATAACCTTCCGGAAGAGAATCCGTAGAAGGTCCCTTCATGGAGTAGATCTTTCCTCCGGCTATGACAATAACAGTTATTAACAGGACAGCCAATGCGGTATTTCGGATGATCATGGAAACTCACCTGATCTCTATCATTTCGTTATCACGATGAAATCATATCATACCCGACGAAGTAAGTGTTTTCCCCTCTCCCTGACAGCCTGTAAATTCAGTTACAGCAGGTGCAGGTACTTTACTGTAAAGGAAAAGCAGAAAGAAGAAGGTCTTTGTTGAAAAGGTTAAAAATGGTAGTATGTTGCCATATTACTTTCTATCTGAATGACATAATGCCTTAATAAATAGCCGGCTGATATCAGATCCGGAACTTTGCGGAGGTGCATAGGATGTTTGTATTGTCCATGGTTCTGTTGACGGTCTTTCTTTACATGTCGCTTTTCTTCCTGATAGCGGTGGTGAGAAAGGATAACTCTCTTGCAGATATAGCCTGGGGGGGAGGATTCGTGCTCCTGGCATTCCTTTCCTTCTACCTGGCGCCGGGCCACGCGGAGGCCAGGCAGGTACTGGTGACCGGCCTGGTTACCCTCTGGGGACTTCGCCTGGCCATCTACATCTATTTCAGGAATCTTGGCAGAGGTGAGGATTACAGATATGCGAAATGGCGGGAGGACTGGGGAAAGAATTTCCTTCTTAGAAGCTTCCTTCAGGTCTTCATGCTGCAGGGAGCCCTTATGGTCCTGATATCCTCTTCGGTGCTTTTTATTAATCTCAATCCTGCCAGGGGACTGACTATCCTTGATGGTCTGGGCCTTGTAGTCTGGGGTACAGGTTTCTTCTTCGAGTCGGTGGGGGACTTCCAGCTTTTTCAGTTCAAGAAGGATCCTGAAAACAAGGGGAAGGTAATGAAATATGGCCTTTGGAGATACACAAGGCACCCCAACTATTTCGGGGAGGCAACCATGTGGTGGGGTATCTTCCTTATCGCCATGTCCCTTGATACCGGTATTATCACATTGATCAGCCCTGTAACCATAACTTTCCTGCTCCTGAAGGTTTCCGGTATACCCATGCTTGAGAAGAAACTTGTCAAAAGTCAGCCAGGGTACAAGAGGTACATGGAGAACACCAGTTCCTTCATACCATGGTTCCCCGGGGAAGACCAGGTTTCATGATACCCCTTTCCCTCGCTGAAAGGGGATTCCTGCCCGATGGGCTGGTAAGATACGGCATAAGGGAAAGGCTCTCGAAAGTAAGAAAAAGGCTGAACACAAGTCAGGGTCCACAGCTGGAGCAAGCAAAGTCGGCCTTTGTAAGGAATCTCGGAAAAAGCGAGATCGCCCTGGAACAGGAAAGGGTGAATGAACAGCATTATGAGCTTCCCCCGGAATTTTTCGGTGTTTTCCTTGGCTCCAGGAGGAAATACAGCTGCTGCTACTGGCCTGAGGGTGTCAATGACCTGGACACGTCAGAGGAGGCCATGCTCAAACTGACGGCTTTTCGGGCGGAAATTGAGAATGGGCAGCACATACTTGAACTGGGTTGCGGTTGGGGCTCTTTTTCCCTGTGGGCGGCAGAGAATTATCCGGATTGCCGCATCCATGCCCTTTCGAATTCGAGATCCCAGGTGGATTTCATTAACAGCCTGGCTGTCAGTAACGGCCTGACCAATCTGACAGCCGAGAGAGCAGATGTCCTGAGATATGACACTGATAAAGATTATGACCGGGTGGTCTCCATTGAGATGTTCGAACATATGAGAAACTGGAGGGACCTTTTCGGCAAGATCGCAGGATGGCTCAGGCCAGGAGGTAAATGTTTCCTCCATTTTTTCTGCCACAGAAAAGTACCCTATCTTTTTGAACATGGAGCCCCCTCTGACTGGATGGGTTATTATTTCTTTGCAGGAGGCATGATGCCCAGTTTCGATCTTCCCGGGTATTTTGAAGGAGACCTCAGCGTGAAAAGATCCTGGCCCGTGAAGGGTATCCATTATGTGAAGACCCTGGAAGCATGGCTTTCCAGGATGGATTCAGGGAAAGGAATGTTAATACCTGTGCTCGAAAAGATCTATGGCCATGAAGGGAAGATATGGCAGAGCAGGTGGAGGATCTTCCTTATGGCCTGCAGCGAGCTTTTCGGGACCCTTGATGGTACGGAATGGATGGTGGCCCATCATCTCCTCCAGAGAAAGGAATAGTATCAGGGATGGATAGAAGAATAAAACCCAGCAAAGTGGGCTCTCTCAACGGTCTGAGATTTCACAATGCCTTCCTCGCCGGAACGGAGGCCCTGGAGAGAAGAAGAGACTATCTGAACAGGATAAATGTCTTTCCTGTCCCGGATGGAGATACGGGAGACAATATGGCTTCCACTCTCCGGTATATTGCCCGGGAGACAGAGGTGTCAAGGTCACTGGCCCTGACGTGCAACTCCATGGCAGAAGCTGCCCTTATGGGATCCAGGGGCAATTCAGGGCTTATCCTTGCCCAGTATCTCTATGGTTTTTCCCGTGCCCTGAGGGAAGAGGTTTCCATCAACACTGTAACTTTTGCTGAAAGTCTGGTTAAAGCAGTACCCTTCGCGGAGGAAGCACTGAACAGGCCCTTGGAGGGTACCATCCTGACGGTCCTGAGGGACTGGGCGGAGCATGTATATTCCCTTAGCAGGGCCATAGGAGATTTTGCGCTCCTTCTGCCTGCTTCCATATCTGCCGCTCAGAGATCCCTTATGGACACCCCAAACAGACTGGAAGTGCTTTCCAGAAATGGAGTTGTGGATGCCGGAGCCCAGGGATTTGTGGATTTCCTCCAGGGTATTTCGGATTTTCTTGAAAAGGGAGATCTCCGGAAACTTGGTGCCAGAGCGGTCAGGGTTTCCATTGACCCCTCAGAGGTCCATCTGGAGGAAGAGATGCCTTCATTCCGTTACTGCACGGAGGCTATCCTTGAGGGGAGGGGGCTTTCCCGAAAAGGCCTCATGTCAGAGCTTTCATCATGGGGGGATTCGGTGATAGTAGGGGGACATGGAGAAAAATTCCGCGCCCATATCCATACGGATAGACCCGATAAACTCTTTGAGGCACTTTCCCTGAAGGGGACCTTCCATGAACAGAAAGTAGATGACATGTTTAGGCAGGTCCAGATAAAGTCCAACAGACTATCCTCCATTGCGCTGCTTACCGACTCAGCCTGCGATCTTCCCTCTTCCCTGATGGATGAATACCAGATACACATGATGCCCTTAAAGATCTCCCTGGACGGAAGTATCTGGCTGGACAAACTGACAATCAAGCCCGACAGGATCTACAGTATCCTGAGCAATACCGACAAGTCCATGACAACTTCCCAGCCGGGTCTCGGAGATCTGGCGGACAGGTATGCCTTTCTCCTCTCACACTACGACCAGGTGGTGGCAATCCACCTGTCGAGTCATCTTAGCGGAACCTGGAATACCAGTGTGAAAGCGGCTTCCCTTGTAGACCCTTCGCGGATCACCGTTATAGACAGCAGGAACCTCTGTTCGGGACTGGGGCTCATAGTCCTGGAAGCTGCGGAGGCCATATCCAGGGGAGCTTCCATGGACCAGGTTATCGGACTGGTCGATGATATTATTCCGAGGACAAGGATCTTTGTGAGCCTCAACACCCTGCAATACATGGTCAGGGGAGGTCGGATAAGTCCTATAAAGGGATGGTTGGCAAAAGCTCTCAATCTTAAACCGATCATTTCCATCGATGCGGAAGGCAGGGGTGTACATTATGGTAATGCCTGCAGCGAGAGGGGAAATCTTTCCCGGATATTGCGGGTATTTGAAGATCTTTCCCACAATAGAGGTATTAGAAAATATGCTGTGGTCCATGCTAATGCCGACCAGAAAGCCCTGGAGCTTGCAGAAAGGCTTTCCGATTCATGCGGCAAGGATCCAGCCTATCTCATGGAAATCTCGCCAGTTATCGGGATCAATTCTGGACCTGGGTCTGTGGCAGTCTCAGTGATCCATGAAGAGTGACCTTCCTTTCGTGCTGCAAAGCCCAGATCAACCAGATATAAGTAAATGACAGCTAATGACAGGTTATGGAAGATATAGAGGGGAGAGTCTCTCTTATAGCCTGTATTCTTTAGTATAGTGCCAAGGGGTATATTGACAATAAAGAAGAAATAGAGTATCATCTGATTAGCATCAAAAGGGACATTAATTCAGTGGTTTCAATGGTTTGCCGGGTTACCTGGTAGATCTTTAATAGTAGTTAGAAGATAGAGTACGTGTAATAAAATGCGTCTGAAGAGTAAGAAGTTAATTAGAGGTTAATCAGAAATTAGTCCGGTAAGTAACTTGTTAAGAAACAGCAAGGAGTTGTGAGATTGAGAGAAACCTGTGAAACCCAGGTAACCCGGCTGATTTTATAAGGGAGGGAGCGCTAAATAGAAAGAGTGCCCATTTCCGAACAACTGAATAGGTTCATGCTACCAGGGGAGTTACCCCTGTGATCGATCGGTAATGATCGGGGAGAGGCCTGTGATAATCCCGGGCTATACTCCAACAAGATAAGACTCAGCGGCGCCATCGGAAGATGGCGCCGTTTTTACTTTCCGGGATGGAATATGAGGACATGACAGGGTGCATGTCTTACCACCTTTGCAGCTACATGGCCGATGAAGAATCTCTCAATGTTGCTGGATCCCCTGTGTCCGAGAATGATCATCCAGTATGGTTCTTTTTCCGCACGGTTGATGATCTCCTCATAGGGTATACCATAGGTGATAATAAGATCATGGGGTATATCCAGCGGGCCATTGGCAATTTGCAGGTCCTGGACCAGGCGGGCGAATTGCCTTCTGAACAGATCTTCGGTCAGGGGACCTGCTTTTCCACCTTTTTCGGCCCAGGGGTTATCCAGACCGGTCCTTTCCCATACGTGGAAAAAATCTATCCAGTCAATATGGCTTTTCCTGGCATGCTCAAAAGTGAACCTGATGAGTTCCGCTGCCATTCTGCTGCTGTCGAAGGGCACCAGTGCTTTTTTCTTTGTCATCTTTCCCTCCTGTTGTGCTGAAAAAGAAGTATTTCCGCATCAGATATTCTGGAAATGACGGTCACGTTGGAGGCATGAAAAAGGTGTAAAATCCGTGACAACAGGGTAAAGTGATAATATAATACTATCAAGAAAAGGGGAATTCAAGATTGGGGGGTTCCTTCTTTCTTCAGCCAAATTTTCGTTCTCAAGGAGTGATCTGCTTGGACAAGATGGATCGACAGGATTTTGAACAGTACAGGCTTTTAAGGGGGAAACTGGAGCTCCGTTGTGAAAGGCTATGCCATCTCTATGCTGAACAGTATTATGACATTGAAAAAGATGACCGCGAGATATACATCACCAATATCGAATTGGGGAAAAGCGGCAGGATTCTCATACATTTTTCCGATGGTATTGTAGAAGAAATGCTTTATCTGCCTCCGGAGTACCTGTGGAGGACAGATGAGGAGGTTAAGCTTCTTATGAGTCTAGACCGGGAGGACAAGGAGGAGAGCCTGAAAAGCACCAGGGAAAAACATGAAGGCGGGGATTGACCAGGTCCCTGGAACAGCAGTTATGCAAATTCTGAATATATTATGGTCGGCAGGGTAACCTGGCCGGCCATTTTCTTACGTTACTTTAACTGAAGCGGCAATAAATGTCTTTCTCATGTGTTATGCTTACAAAAAAATCTGGAGGGATCCCAAATGATGGTCTTGCTGGTGTTGCTTGTATTAGCGGGAATTTGCGCAGTATTTCTGGTGGGAGTCTACAACAGGATGATCCGGAATCGCAACCTGGTGGATGAAGCCTGGAGCGGAATAGATGTTCAACTGAAAAGAAGAAGTAACCTGGTGAACAATATCGTGGAGACCGTCAAGGGATATGCCTCCCATGAAAAGGAGGTCTTTGAGAGGGTGACCGAAGCCAGGGCCAGGACCAACAGTGCTGGCACGGTGCAGGAAAGGGCAAGTGCTGAAAATGCCCTTACGGGAGCTTTGAAGACCCTTTTCGCAGTGGCAGAGAATTATCCCGAACTTAAGGCCAACACGAACTTTCTTCAGCTTCAGCAGACCCTCTCGGACCTGGAGAACGAGATCCAGATGGCCAGACGATACTATAACGGCTCTGTCAGGGACTATAACAATACCATCCAGGTATTCCCCAATTCCTTTCTTGCCTCCATGTTCAATTTCAATTCCAGGGAATATTTCGAGGCTGATGAAGGTGCCAGGGTTGTCCCGAAAGTCAGCTTCCAGTAAATGAACCGGGAAAGCGAATGATGTCCATTAAAAAGACAGCCCGTCTCATTCTGCTGGTCTTCCTGTTAATCCCGGTCTTGCCTTTATCCTGCATGGCGGATGAGGTGATAGAGGACTTTGTCTCCTCCATTGCTGTTATGCCTGATGGAGTAATGAAGGTCAGGGAGGATATAACTGTCCGGGTGGAACACAGGAAGATCAGGCATGGCATCTACAGGGATTTCCCCACAGTCTATCAGAATACCAGGGGAGAAAGAGTGAAAGTGGGTTTTCAGGTCAGGGAGGTCCTCCTTGACGGAATTCCTGTAAAGAAGAGCATAAGTCGGCAGGATAACGGGGTCAGGATAAGGATAGGAGATCCTGACAGTTATGTCCCCCCTGGGTCCCATACCTATTCCATAGAATATGTGACCACCGGACAGCTTGGTCTCTTTGAAGACCATGACGAACTTTACTGGAATGTTACCGGGAACGGATGGGATTTCCCCATCATGAAGGCTTCAGCCAGGATCAGCCTTCCTCCAGGTACTCCCCTGGAGGACCTGGTATGGTTCACCGGCCCGCAGGGTTCAAGGGAACGGAAAGCCTCGGGGTATGTCAGGGGAAACGAAGCCTTTGTGGAGATCACCGCTCCGCTGGGAAGCAAAGAGGGGCTTACCTTTGCGCTTTACTGGCCAAAGGGTTACATAATACCTTCTTCCGAGTATTACCGGGAGGCAAAACGTCAGGAGAATCTCTCGAGGCTGAAGACCCTGCTTCCCCTTGGGATTATCCTTCTTATACTTGGTTATTACCTTCTGGTGTGGTTTCTCCACGGCAGGGACCTGAGACCAGGAAGGGTGATACCCCTTTTCCACCCCCCTGAAAGGGTCGGCCCTGCTATAGCTTCCTTTCTCGTTAACCAGGGTTACGCTGATGAAGCCTTTACGTCCACCATAATAGATCTTGCAGTAAGAGGCTACCTGGTGATCGAGGAACTGGGAAGTGCCTTCCCCTACCACAGTGGAGGGACTTTTGCGAACGGCCACCTTGGTTCTCTTCGAAGGTTCAGGTCCAGGGTAACAGACAAGACCTATGTCCTTAAAAGGACAGAAAAGGGTGACGGATTGGATAGAACAGAAGGCGGTTTCCTCAGCCTGCTCTTTCCCTATGGAGATATCCTGGTCATTAACCAGTCCAGCAGAGAGGCCCTGAGGGAAACTAAAAAATATCTTGAAAGGGAGCTTAAGGAATTCTGCCTGCCCCTGGTAAGGAAAAATCTTCCCTATCT
>Ga0272441_10009858_pt1 | contig 14625 bp, 12 predicted proteins | sample SSMProp6N_FD_193582 | JGI IMG/M metagenome (GOLD analysis project Ga0272441, IMG submission 193582) | Marine sediment archaeal communities from Little Sippewissett salt marsh, Falmouth, MA, United States - SSM-Prop-6N | ecosystem: Environmental > Aquatic > Marine > Wetlands > Sediment ... | reverse complement strand
ACCGGCGATTATGCGCTTAAAAGACAACCTGAACCGGTGACATATTATCCCGGGGAAATAAATGTGAAAGCTGGATGGGAATTGATAGAAGACTGGCAGATAGAAGGTCTACGGAAAAAGGAAACCTCAGGCAGCAGCACCATGGGAGAGAATGAAAATAAATAATTGTCTCAACAAATAATGTGAAAAATGACTGAAGAAATCGTTGCGGGAATCGACATAGGTGGGACAAACACCGCTTATGGACTGGTAGACAGACAGGGTAAGATAATAGCCGAAGGAACAATCGATACTGACAAATCTCCTCAGCCTGATGGTTTTATAAAGACACTTGCCGGCGAGATAAGTAAACTGGTTTCTGATGCCGGAGAAGTCACTCTCAAAGGTGTAGGTATAGGAGCACCTAATGGTAATTACCATAAAGGAACTATAGAACTGGCACCTAATCTCACATGGAAGGGGATTGTCCCTTTTGCCGATAAAATGAAAAAAGAAATAAGTAAACCCGTTGTTCTTACCAACGATGCAAATGCAGCAGCAGTTGGAGAAATGATTTTTGGCGGAGCCAAAGGAATAAAGGATTTTATTATACTTACTCTTGGTACAGGCCTGGGAAGCGGATTCGTGGTGAATAACCAGGTAGTATACGGACATACGGGCTTTGCCGGGGAATACGGTCATGTGACAATGATTCCAGGGGGAAGGGAATGCGGATGTGGAAGAAAAGGATGCCTCGAAACATACGCCTCAGCAACCGGCATAGTGCGTACAGTTAAAATATTCATGGAAGAAAGAAAGGAATACAGCTTGCTCAGGGAAATAAACCCTGCAGTAATCGATTCTAAACTGGTGGCAGAAGCAGCTGACAAAGGGGATAAACTGGCACTTGATGCCTTTGATTATACAGCTGAAATACTGGCCCTGGCAATTGTGAACGCTGTGGTCGTAACAAGCCCGAAGACTGTCTTTCTCTTTGGAGGTCTGGTAAAAGCGGGAGATATCCTTTTTAAACCCCTGAGAAAACATGTTGACAGATTATTAATGCCTGTATTCAGAAATACATTCGATGTACTGCCATCTTCTATTCCGGAAACAAATGCTGCAGTACTGGGTGCGGCAGCCCTTGCCTGGAAAGAACTTTAACGGTTTTTTTGGAATTATCGTTGTTTCATGATAACTTTAGTCAAATATTGGTTCGGTTAGTTCAGAAACAAAAAGCATATTTGCTTTGCACAATATTAGGGTAGACAATCTAGGGTATATGAAAGATCTTCCAGGCCTGGCTGAAATTTCGGCCAGGCTGGATGATCTTAATGATCTGCACCGGATTGATGTTGTTAACTGGGATATCACGGCTTATAAACCGGAGGTGGCTTTTAAAATAGCATACAGCTGTAAGGAGATTTTCCTTAAATATTATGTCAGTGAAAAATATGTGAAGGCAGAGAAGACAGGAATAAACCAGGATGTGTATGAAGATTCCTGTGTGGAATTTTTTGTCTCTCCGGCTGACGATGGTATATACTATAATCTTGAGTTCAACAGTATAGGTGCTTTTCTTATCGGAACAGGCACAGGAAGGCATGACAGCAGGAGAATCGATCCTTCCATCGCTGCACAGGTTCGATGCCTGCCGGCCCTGGGCAATAAGCCTTTTCCTGAGAGACTGGGGCAGCAGGAGTGGACACTGACAGTGGCAATTCCGGTAAGCTTGTTCTTCAGACATACAATTGAGGGCCTTGAAGGAAAGAAGTTCAGGGCTAATTTTTATAAATGCGGAGACGGACTTACTGAACCTCATTATCTGAGCTGGAACCCGGTGCTTACAGAAGAACCTGATTTCCACCGGCCGGAGCATTTTGGAATAATGAATTTTATATAATATAGAAAAATATGATCAGGGGAAATGCAGTAATAGGACAATCTGGCGGCCCTACATCTGTAATAAATTCAAGCCTTGCAGGGGTTATTGATGCTGCCAAAGAGTCACCGGGTATTACCGGAATATTCGGAATGAAATATGGGATTGAGGGTTTAATGAATGAATGGCTTATCGATCTGGGACTGCAGGCTGACAAAGTAATCAAAGGACTGCGCAGCACTCCTTCTTCAGCCCTGGGATCATCAAGGCATAAACCCGCTGATCAGGATTTCCCTGTTATCCTGGAAGTACTTAAAAAGTACAATATCAGGTATTTCTTCCTTATTGGCGGTAATGATACGATGGATACTATCAACAGGGTCGAAAAATACTGTAGCAAAAATAATTATGAACTTATTGGTGTCGGAATCCCCAAAACAGTGGATAATGACCTTTTTGGCACGGATCACACACCTGGCTTTGCTTCGGCCGCAAGGTCGAATATTCTTAATGTAATGCAGGCAGGTGTGCTGGCAAGGGATATGCAAAAGGTTGATAAGTTTGTTGTTTACCAGACTATAGGACGTGACTCAGGATGGCTGGCGCTGGCCACAGCCCTTGCAGCAAAGAAGGAATCAGATGCGCCACACCTGATATATGCGCCCGAATTCGTTTTTGATAAGGATAAATTCCTGGCTGATGTTGAGAAATGCATTAATAAATATGGATATGTTTCAGTGGTATGCGGCGAAGGCTTGAAATATGCCGACGGATCACCTGTCAGTCAGTCAGGGATAAAAGATAAATTCAGTAATATTGAATTTGGAGCTATGGGAGGAGCAAGTGTAGGACTTAATCTTCATGGCATGATACATAGGGAATTTGGCATCAGGGGAGAGTTTCAGATCACGGAATCACTTATTATGTGCGACATGGTCAGGGCCTCTAAGCTGGATCTTCAGGAAGCTTACATCTGTGGAACCAAAGCGGTGGAAATTGCTGAGTCAGGCGAGTCCGGATACATGGTTAGCATGATAAGACTGTCGGATAAACCATACAGAATAGAATATGGCAAAGCGTTGCTTGGTGATGTGGCTGTGAAAGCCAAGCCGGTACCCACGGATTATTTCAATGCAGAAAAGAACCATGCCTCACAGAAGTTTTTTAATTATATGTTGCCCCTGGCAGGTGATCTGCCTGAATTTACAGAACTGGAAAAAATAAAACCCCCAAAATAATCTTGTACATATGCCAAGACAATTCAATAAAATTGCTCTTTCATTACATGCTCATCCGGATGATTCAGAAGCATGGAATGCAGGAACCCTTAAACTGTTAAAGGAAAGAGGATATAAGATAGTTATTGCAACATTGACTGCCGGGCAGATGGGGGGCTGCAATATGAGCATGGAAGAAACAGCACATGTGCGTGAAAATGAGGCAAAAAAAGCCGCTTCTGTTCTCGAGGCTGATTATTACTGTCTGGGTGGTGAAGATGGATTCCTGCTCGATAGTAAAGAAATGCGATTAAAAGTAATATCCCTCATGCGAAAGGTCAGGGCCGGTATTCTATTTACCCACCTTCCGTGTGACTATCACTCCGACCACAGGGTAACGGCAAATATTGTTGAATCGGCTGCAATGATTTCTTCCCTTGACCCGGTACCCGTTGATGAACCACCACTTGAGGTGACACCTTTATTATACCATAGCGCCCCGATAACACTCAACGACCCAATAGGTGCAAGAATAGCAAAACCTCATTTTTATGTTGACGTGAGTTCCGTGATAGACATCAAGAAGAAGATGCTTGAACATCATGTTTCACAACAGGACCTGATGAGGCATATGCATAAGATGAACGACTTTTTTGGCTTTGTCCTTGAAGGAAATAAAAACTATGGCAGGGATGTAAATGTTGAATATGCCGAGGTTTACTGGCAACACATGGGTGGTGGTTTTCAGAGAGACCCGCAGATACAGAGAGATCTTAAAGATTTTATTATTAATAATAATCACTAACATGTAATAATAACTAACATGAACATAACAGAAGAACGTTACAGTAAGTTTGCGCTGGTCAGGGAGATGATGGAAACAGCGGACGTAATTAAAAAGTTTGATCAGCATGAAACACACCGGTTTGGAGAAAAGGTAAAGACAGGCAAAGGATTATTCCTTACAGGAGAAGGAAGCAGCAGAATATTTCCTGCCAGAAGAATGATATATGACCTACTGAGAAGGGGAATAGACATGAAAGCCCTTACCGATGGATCAACCCAGGCACTGGAATATGATCTCAGTCATTTTGCTGTTTTCGGAGCATCCAATTCAGGCCAGACCAAGGAAGTAATACGATTGTTTACTGAACTAAAAAATAAAGGCCACGATTCAAGGTTTGGACTTACGGCAAATGAGAATACCAGGCTTGAAGAACTGGCCAAGGATACACACATACTTAAGTGTGGGAAGGAAGATGCTGTGGCGGCTACGAAATCTGTGTTCGAACAGGCATTGTTTTATGATGCCCTGATACATTATTTGGCCGGGGAGGAAATGATAGGACTCGATGAATTGTCTGAAATGGTCAATACAGCAATGACCCTGAAAATTGACGATCAGATAAGCGATATGATAACCAGGGCAAAGATCATTTACTTCGCCGGAAGGAATACCGGAGTTGCTGAAGAGCTGACACTTAAGACAAATGAAATTACAAGAAAGAAATCAGAATTCCTTGAGGGAACCTATGGCGTGCATGGCATTGAAGAAGTGATGGATAATGACGAAGCAGTCATATGGATTAATCCTTTCCCCGATGAGATAGAAAAGTTTGACGAATGTCTGGTTAAGGGTGTTGGTCTGGATATTATTGCTGTATCTGCTAAAGAAACAAAATTTCCCACAATAGTTATCCCCGATGGTGGCAAATACAGGGAATATGTTGAACTGGCAGCCGGATGGAATATACTCGTTGAAACAGGTATTAAGCTGGGAATTGACCTTGATAAGCCGGAAAGGGCACGCAAAGTGGGCAATGAATACATTGATTCCTGAACAGGTGAAGACGATAAACAACAATAAATATTTCACCTGTTAAATCATTATATTAATTTTGTTATCTAATATTGAACCAGGTATTAACTTATTCTACTACGGATGGCTAAAAGACAAATTGCTGTAGGGATCGACATTGGTGGAACAAATACAGTATTCGGGCTTGTCGACAGGGATGGTAAAATAATTTCTGAGGGAAGAGTAAAAACGGGAGAATTCGAAGATGTGGAAGTATTTGTCGCTGCTTTATTTGAAAAAGTAAATGTTGCACTGAGAAAGCTTGGAAATTCGGCTGACTTGCTGGGTTATGGCATCGGAGCCCCCATGGGTAATATTAACCTTGGCACAATCGAGTACCCTTCAAACCTGCCATGGAAAGGTATCATTCCCCTGGCTGAATATTTCAGCAGACATACTTCAATGCCTGTAACCGTTACCAATGATGCCAATGCTGCTGCTGTTGGTGAAATGATCTATGGCGGAGCAAAAGGGATGAAAAATTTTGTGGTCATAACCCTCGGTTCAGGTCTCGGCAGCGGTCTCGTTGTTGATGGTAAACTTGTTTATGGGGCTAACGGCTTTGCCGGGGAGATTGGACATACCGCTATCAGACCGGGGGCCTCCAACAGGATGTGTGGATGTGGAAGAAAAGGATGCCTCGAGACTTATGTTTCAGCATCCGGGATAAAAAGGACCGTACTCAAAATAATGGCTGACAGTATTGTAGAGAGTGAACTAAGGCAGTTAAGTTTTAATGAACTCAATTCAAAAATAATTCACGATGCAGCCTTGAAAGGTGACCCTATTGCACTTGAAGCCTTTGAACATACTGGAAGGATGCTGGGATTTAAACTTGCTGATGTCGTTGCGCATACAAACCCTGAAGCAATTTTTCTTTTCGGTGGGCTTGCACTTGCCAAGGATCTTATCTTTGAACCTGCCCGTGAATACATGGAAGAACACTTGCTGAGTATATACAGAGGAAAGGTGAAGCTGTTACCATCACAACTAAGCACACAGAATGCAGCCGTCCTGGGTGCCAGTTCTCTGGTTTGGACCAACAAAGAATTCTGATGATGAGCACCTTTGCCAATATGACCAACTTCACTGAAATATTGAATTATATTTTAGGAGTATTATTTATCATAATAGTCTTTTCACTGGCCTATGCATATCTGAAACCGCACAGGATACATAAAAGATATCCATATTCCACATTGCTTCTGAAGATAAGTTATTTGCTTTATCTGCTGGTGATACTTGTGATAATCTATCTCTCAAGCCTGGTGAAGGGAGGTATGGGGGAGGTGTTTCTCGGTGTCGAATTCTATGCCTTTCTGCTGGTTCTGTTTATACCCACCATAGGGATCTTTGCACGTAAAGTGGGGCACTTTAAGAAGAACAGGGAAAACTACTATTACTTTTTTTCAGTTGTGAACATTCTGAGCATAATAGCCCTGGTTGTGATGTATGCGATATAATTGCGGTTTGATTGTTTGAACGTCTGCCTGTCGGCAGACTGTATCAAACCGCTCAAACGCTCAAACCTCTCAAACCTCTCAAACCACTCAAACCACTCAAACCACTCAAACCTATCAATCTCATGTGGCCTGGTTGCTTAAAAGTGCTTCTGCTGCCATCAGGTCTTCAGCTGTGGTTATCTTAATATTTTCTGTATTGCCTTCTACAAGGTTTATCTTATGTCCTGCCGCTTCCACAACCGATGCATCGTCAGTGAAGCCGGGCTGAAAAGCTTTTCCATATGCTGCAAGAAGAATATCTGACCTGAAAACCTGGGGTGTTTGAATAAGAGCTATCATATCTCTGCTAAGAGCCCTGTTCCGGGTGGCAGAAAGTATTTCACGTATTGATTCAGATGGCTTTATGAAAGGGACGGCATTCCCCTTCTTATCAGCCATTAAAAAGCACCTGTCAATAGTCTCGATACTTACCAGTGGGCGAACGGCGTCGTGCACTGCAACAAGAGATTTCTGCCTGATAAGAGAAAGCCCGTTTTTAACTGAATTATACCTTTCTTCACCACCAATCACTATATTATGATCATGATCGAACCCATGTTTTATACATAATTCCTCCCAGACAGAAGTGCTGTCACGGGGCAGTACAATAATAAGCTCTATCCCGGGATCATATTCAAGAAACCTGTTAATGGCATGGAATATAATGGGTTTCCCGGACAGCAGAAGGAATTGCTTTGGTACGGAAGAGCCCATTCTTATCCCCCTGCCTCCTGCCATAACTAAAAGGTACCTGTGTAGAACACTCATCAGAGAATCCCTTTCGACTACTTGGTATAAAGAAAACGCTTGATATTTCTTTTTGGTGTTTTTACAAATTCCTCATTATGTATCCTGTATTCGGAAACATTCATATAAGACGGAAGCCTTTTGTTAAGCTCATTCCTTGTTTCTTCATAAAAGCCCTTAAGCTGATCTTCTCCTATACTGTCTTTCTTCATCTGCTCGAAATCAGGATATATCAGAGCTATAAGTTTATTCTCTTCCATTATTACGACCGTTTCTCCGATAAGATACTCATTGTTTATCATTGACTCAATCTCTTCAGGATATATATTCTTCCCCGAAGGTCCCAGTAAAAGGCTCTTGCTTCGTCCCTTTATAAAGATATTCTTCTCTTTGTCCATTATGCCGAGATCACCAGTATGCATCCATCCATCTTCATCAATAATTTCCCTGGTTGCTTTCTCATTTTTGTAATAACCAAGCATCACATTATCTCCGCGTAAGATGATCTCGCCAACTTCTTTCTCGGGATCTGATGAGTCAATGGTAACCTCAAGTGTATCTACCGGCCTACCCGATGCCCCCAGCTTGGTTGTATCCCATGATGCATAGCTGATAAGGGGACCACATTCGGTCATGCCATAGCCGACAGTGAAAGGAAACCTGATCTTTTTGAAGAATTTCTCAACATCGGCATTGAATGCTGCACCTCCAATAACCATTTCATGGAAATTGCCGCCAAATGACTCGTACAGGGTCTTTTTAATTTTATTCATAATAATCCTGTTAATCCCGGGCAGGGCAAGCAGTACCTTCATTACTGGTTTGCTGATAACCGGTATAAGCTGTTTCTTATACACTTTCTCTATAACAAGTGGGACCGAAAGGATCAGCCTTGGCCTGATTTCTTTGAATGCCTGCAGGATAATCTGCGGCGAAGGAGTTTTCGTAAGTATCGTAATATGGCAACCATAGGTAAAGGGGAACAGGAATTCAAAGGCACAGCCATAGGTATGTGCAAGGGGAAGGAAACTCACGATTTTATCCCCGGGTTTAAGCGGCATGTTATTCTGAGCAAACCTTACGTTAGCCGCAAGGCTGCGATGAGGTACCATTACCCCCTTTGAGAAACCTGTACTACCTGATGTATATGAAATAACAGCGACTTCTTCATTATCTATATCCGGGAATTTGATCATATCCGGTTTAAGATCGGGGTATTTCTCGGCGTAAAATTTATCAATATCCCCAATCAGTTGTTTTACCTTTTCATTTGACCCGAAAGCAAATTGGAAATCTTCTGTGAACATCACTGTATTCACTGCGGGCATTTTTTCATATTCAAGATCCTCCATGATGTTTTTGTCAACAACAAGGAATTTAGAATCTGAATGGTTTATCAGGTTCATTAGATCTTCCTTCCTGAAGTCGGGTAAAATGGGTACTATTATTGCACCATAGGTGACTGTTGCCAGGTAAACCGCACACCAGTTTGCAGAATTCTTACCTATAAGGGAAACCTTGTCCCCCTGCTTGATGCCTGCCTCCTCAAAAATCAAATGAAATTTGATCATGGTAGCAGCCATATCTTTGTAGGAGAAGCCATCTCCCTGGTAATTGGATATAGCTTCTATATCCCAGTTCTGCCTGATACTGTCTTCAATGTATCCAATAAGTCTTTCTTTGATCATATGATGGTTTTTAGGGTTATATTGTAAATGTATGAAAAAAATCAATTAGGCGACAAACACGGCCTATTGTTACTGTTTAATTACCCTCACGGTCCTCATACCATAGGCAGGAATAATAGTTTCATCTTCGTATGTGTCAAGTTTGTTCCCATCAAAATCAGTAAACCACACCTTGCACGGGTCATCCCTCCAGCTTATATCAAGCTTCTCCGGTGCCCCTCCGGCATTGAACAGGCGGATGAGATAACCATCCTCTTCAGGGATTAGCGTAATACATATAATATTAGCGTTATTAATGCTGAAAAGCGATTCCATCCCCTTTTCCCTTGTGCTTCCGGGCACAACAACAAGCTTCTCTGATTCTTCTGTTGCACTTTTCTCTGCAAAGGCAGAATTAAACATGCCGTGTGGATGCAAAATATACCTGAACGTGATATAACCTTCCTGGGCTGCCAGGTAATTTGTTTCCCAGTAATTGTTCATGACATATGAATATATGGTCTGGCTTTCGGGTGTATCGCTTACCCATCCGTATGCTGTCGCATCCGTGGTAATGTCACCTATTTCAATAAGTGGAGCATCAGGGCTTATATATATTATTCCATTGTCCTGGTTAGATATATCCACCCAGCGTTCAGGTGTGAAATAATTTTTACAGGCTCCCGGGGCCTGCCCCTCATCCGGCTCGTAAACACCAAGTGCAAGATCAATATGTATATCACCGCCGGGTATATTAAACGGGAAACCCAGGTGCACACCTTCCTGCGTGTATATCTTCTGCTTGTCGATTGTTGTTGTGATATATACTTTATCAATACCTTTTACGAGAATGTAATAGCTTATGATTTTTTCACAACCCGGGGCATCCGATTCTGTTTTTATCACCGACAGCAGATCCCCCTCCTCGAGTATCTCTGTTTTTGACAGTGAAGCCCTGTGCTTTACTTCCGGGGACCTGCCTTCGACGTAGAAATATGAGTTAAGCCCCGGCAGTTCCGTGTTATCTGCAAGATCAATATTTCTTGTTTTATCAACAAGGCTTTCTATTGATCCGTCAGATTCGTTCACTTTAAGGATAAACAGATCATTTTCAATGGTATTGCCCTTCCCGGGCTTGTCTGAATTTGCGACCTTCTCACCACTGAAATAGTAAATTTTTGATCCCAGCGGAGGCACATTCTCGGCGATGAAATAAAAATGACCGGTTGAAAGCATCTGTGAAGCCACCTGGTTACCATCTTCATCCCTTACTGTAGCTCCTGCAGGATCCCATGAGGGCTGAAGTTCTATAAGCTGTGTCACCGGCCATGAGTGTGTATTTATTACCTCAACCCTGGTCAGCCTGTTTTCGTTTTGATCCTTTCCGCTTCTCCACCTGTCGTCAATATCCAGAATTTCATCCTTCATTTCCCTGGCCTGCCTGGCTGCATCGAGGGCATATGAACTCTTTACTGCCCATTGCTGCTTTGCAAAATCACCCTCCGGCTCACTTATACTGTTATGTGCTCCCCATGTATGTTCATCGTAGAGGAGTATATTTTTCCATAGCTCAGATAACCGGCCGGAAAGATGGTCCTTATGATCTTTCAGTGCGGCCAGGCTGTTAATTATGTTGGCATTGCCGGCATTTTGTCTGTTAAGACCTGTCATTTCAGCTGATGATGCTGCCCCGTCCTCCCAGTAACCAGTGAATGCACCACTAACCACAGGCAGCAAGTGCCCATATTGGGACTCAAATTCTTCAAATGTACCGGTGACGGTTGATATTTTTAATTTTGGTGTTTCAAACGCTTTATTCCACTCCACAACCATGTCAGGCAGGAAGGGATCTGTTGGCCCATTGTCGGCGCCCACACTGTATCTAAGTGGCACTATCTCATATGGATACCCTCTTTCATATAGTTTGTTCAGGTATCCGAACAGTTTATCGGAGATACCTTCAATTCCCATCTTCTCAGCATTTAGGCCTGTATGAAACAAAGAATATCCTTCTTCATGTATCCATGTTAGCAGCTTCTCTTCGCCGGATGCTGAAACCCACCAGAAAGGCCTGTCGCCCCAGTCTTCAATTATCGTCCCTATACGGTGACCGTGATTGGTGCCAAGCGACAGGTATTTTACACCACTCCCGGCCAGTACGGGAACCAGACCCCATGACCAGCCGGGAACATCCGTTATCATAGCTGATAATATTTCTTTTCCTGTAAGTTCACTGATATGGCGGGCTGAGGCTGTCAGTTGTATCAGCTCCTCGGTATTACATAATTCGGTGAGCTCATGTGCAAACATCGCGCCGGGTTCGATCCAGCCCTTTCTTATGGCCTCAAGCATTTTATTTACCGCCTCCGTACTGTTTTCTTGAATATAGGAGTCAAGGGCCCACATCACTTCCGAATTCCATTTAAATCGTGCAGCCTCGGGATAGTCCTTTGTTCTCTCAGCAATCTTAATGGCGTTTTCAAGGTGCTCCCACTGTATTCTTTTAACCTCCTCCTGTACGTGGGTATACCCGATGTCAACGTGCGAATGATGCAACAGGTGTATTTCCCTTTTGACAACAGGTTGCAGGACGAAGCTGTTTGCGGCAAGCATTTTCCCGTTGTAGTCGATACTCACTTTAAAGGGACTTGCTTCATCTACCACCGGAACTCTCACCTGGATATCATTGTAACCAAAGTCAAGTTCTGTTCTTGTTGTATTTGCCCCTGCATTTATACGTACATCAACGGGGTTTCCCAGGTATGTGTAGTTAACACTTACAAGCTGGTAGGCGTCATTTCCATCTTTCCTTACAGCCTGCTCGGGTACAACTTTTATCACAGGTTCAATCCTGTGCCTGTACACTATGAGCCATGCACGGTCATTCGATGACTCCCCCACGGCTCTGATACTTATTGGCTGACCCTTTTTGTAGCCTCCTTCCGGCACAGTGAGTAAAATATATCCGTGCAGATCTCCATACCGGTCCTCCATAACCGGCCTGAAAGTCAGGCTATAACCATCACTCCCCTCCACCTCCATATCTTTAAGTGCACGGCTTCCGGGGGTGCTTAATGACAGTCTTTTTCTGTTATTCACCACTATGTCCCAGTTGTGTTTATCATCCTCGCGAACGTTGATTGCTGCGAGAATAATAAATGTGGCCGGTCCACCCTGAAAATCATCCGGCACTTTCTGGGTTAGCCATTCTATATACAGCTCTTCCTGCATCGATCTTACGAGCATACAATCATTTACATCCGGATGTGCTGAATGGTAACTGAATTGCTCTCCACGTACATAACTTTCATACCCGCTGAGATAATGGAATGGATTTCCTGCATCTGTCTGCGCTGAAATGCTCAGTGAGCACAATAAGCTCATAAGAAGAAATAAAGATCTTTGTATCATCATATAACTGTTTGATCAGTTTGATCAGTTTGAACGTTTGATTATACTAGTTTTATTTCAAACATCATTATCCTTTCGCATAATATTCATATCTCCCGGTTCGAATTATATTCGCATCCTTAATATCAGCTTAATTTTCTATCTTGCATAATCATTTAATCTAACAAAACAATTCTGAGATGAAAAAAGCTATCCTTCCTATGACCCTTTCCCTTTTCGTATTACTGAATTCATGCGCTGAGCTGATGACCGTCCTGCAGACAGCAGCAGCCGATGGCCCTCTGACTGAGGGCGAAGTGATAGAAGGCCTTAAAGAAGCACTGAAGACAGGGGCCAGGCACTCAGCACAAAGACTTGCTGCACAAAACGGCTATTATGGTGATGAGCTGATTAAAATATATCTGCCCGAAGAGGCAACAGTGATAGTTGATAATATAACAAAAATACCTGGCGGAGAACAGCTGGTGGAAGATGTTATTCTGCGTATCAACAGGGCCGCCGAAGATGCAGCAAAAGAAGTGGCTCCAATATTTATAAACAGCATAACGCAGATGACGGTGAGGGATGCTTTCGGTATATTGAATGGCCAAGATGATGCAGCAACACAATACCTGATAAGAACAACTTATGATGAACTGTTCAACCTGTACAGCCCCCGTATACAGGCCTCTGTTGAAAAAGATATTGTGGGTAATATATCAACACAGGACTCATGGGATGCTCTGACGGAACAGTGGAATAAATTTGCCGGCTCTCTTGCAGGCAGGCTCGCAGGAGTAAGGCCAGTAGAGACCAACCTTGGTAATTACCTTACAGGCAAGGCTCTTGACGGCATGTTTGTCAAAGTGGCAGATGAAGAACTGAAAATAAGAAAAGAAGTAAGCGCAAGGGTGACCCCAATACTTCAAAGGGTATTCGGAAGCCTTGACAAGCAGGAATAAAAGCACACTACACATGACTGAGCCCAACCATGAAAAAATAATAATAAGCTATAAAGACCTGGATGTAAAGCTTACAAAGAAGGCTGATAAGAATATACAGGCACTTCTGGATAAAACAGTGGTCGGAGCAAAAGGAGGGATGAGACACCAGCTCCTGAATATTAAAGATAAAATAGCTGCATACAGGAACAATATTCGTTTTGTTTCACTTTACCTGGGGAATAGACTTACCGGGACCATTGGTTTCTGCTACAGGAAAATAACTACTGCAGGAAAATTCTTTCACAGCTCATACCTCAGATACTTTGCTTTTATGCCGGTCTTTCAGGCAGCACTTAATTCAAAAGGATTTACCACAAGACAGAGACCTGAAAGACAGGCGGAAACATGGAAAGATAAAGTACTGGCATTCTTCCGTAAACCGCAAATGCTGGATTTCCCGGGCTATGAGAGGGACGAAAAACATGTGGTCTATGCTTATGTGGAAAGTATGAATGAAAGGTCAAAAAACTTTATACAGCAGGTGGGCTTTGAACATATCAGGACATTCCTTACTGTAGCTTTCAGTCGTTTCAAGCCCAGGCAATCAGGACAGGTGAGCAAACTTCATGCAAGCGAAGTGGGGAAAATGAAAAGCCTCCTGGCCGATTTCTACTCAGGCTACTCCTTCTATTCAGATGTGTTCAGTTTCTATATGGATAAATTCTACGTGGTAAAGGAAGATGAAGAAATTATAGCAGGCTTGTCCGTCGTTCCCTCTTCAATCAATGTTGTACATATGCCCGGAGTATGGGGATGGATATTCATGAAAGTGCTTCCTTTCACGCCATTATTCAAAAGACTCTTTCACCCAGAAGAACTACGCTTCCTGGTCTTTGAGTCCTTTTACTTCAAAGAGGAAAGGGAGAAAAGCCTGGAAATGCTTATGGAATCAGTATGCGCTATCGAAGGATATAACCTCGGGCTCACCTGGCTTGATGACAGGGGTGAGCTATATGACCGAGTGAGATCACAAATAAACCTGGGGGCACTTAACAGGATGCTTAATGCCAAACCCGGACTGGTTTATGCCAACTTTATAAACTTTACCGACACGGAAAAGGATATGTTCTTTAACCGCCCGGCATTTATCTCGGGGTTTGATTTTACGTGACGCTAGGATCCACCTTCGATGCGTTGGTGTTGATCTCCGATCAACGCCTTCGCTGCCCCTGCCCCCTGCATCGTCCTCCGAAGCACGCAGTGCGCAGGAGGGCCCCCTGCATCGTCCTCCGAAGCACGCAGTGCGCAGGAGGGCCCCCTGCATCGTCCTCCGAAGCACGCAGTGCGCAGGAGGGCCCCCTGCCCTCCTCCTTGACTATTCCAAATAATCTTACTAATATTATCCTTCACATTCTATCTTCACCGATTAAAAATAAATC
>Ga0272441_10009857_pt1 | contig 14625 bp, 14 predicted proteins | sample SSMProp6N_FD_193582 | JGI IMG/M metagenome (GOLD analysis project Ga0272441, IMG submission 193582) | Marine sediment archaeal communities from Little Sippewissett salt marsh, Falmouth, MA, United States - SSM-Prop-6N | ecosystem: Environmental > Aquatic > Marine > Wetlands > Sediment ... | reverse complement strand
GCCCAGGTCCTGGCAGAGTTGTACGTTTTGCAGCACCGCAGACAGGTCTGACCTCCTTCGAAGACCTGATCAAGGGCCACATCGCAGTAGATAACGACGAGCTCGACGACCTGGTCCTGCTGCGCTCGGACGGAATGCCCACCTACAACCTCACGGTGGTGATCGACGATGCCGAGATGAACATAACGCATGTCATCCGGGGTGACGATCACGTAAACAATACGCCCAAACAAGTCCAGATCTACCAGGCCCTGGGCCTTGATGTTCCTATCTTCGCCCATGTGCCCATGATCCTGGGCTCCGACAAGACAAGGCTTTCCAAACGTCACGGTGCCACCTCTGTCATGGCATACAAGGACATGGGGTATCTGCCTGAGGCCATGGTCAACTACCTGGTACGGCTTTCCTGGTCACATGGTGATCAGGAAATCTTTACGCCTGAAGAGCTGATCGATCTTTTTGACATAAAAAATGTGGGCCGCAGCGCTGCGGTTTTCAATCCCGAGAAATTTTTGTGGCTCAATCATCACTATATCAAAAACGGCGACAGTAAAAGGCTGGCCGCTCTGTTAAAAGATTTCGTTGAGAAACAGGACTACCCTGTGCCTGATAATGTCTACCTCGAACAGGTGGTCATCGATGTGCGTGAACGCACCAAGACCCTGGCCGATATGATCGATTTCGGCCGGTTCTACTTCATGGAAATTGAGACACCCGAGGAACTTAAGCTCAAATTTTTCACGCCCGACCTGACTGACATCATGCAGCAGATCATACAGAATCTCGAAGCGGTCGATTTTTCCGACAAAGAACAGCTCGAGCAGGCCTTTGTTGCGGTGTTGGAAGCCTTTGATATCAAGTTTAAAAAAATCGCCCAGCCCATACGGGTGGCACTGACCGGCAAAACGGTTTCACCCGGTCTGTTTGAAATTATCATGACGCTTGGAAAGGATACGGTCCTGCATCGCTTGCGCAGGGCGTTGGAGTATATGAAGGAGGTTTGATGACAACCAGACAGTTTTCGCTTCTGGCGGTTTTTATGGCCCTGGTGGCGGTAGCCACCATGATCGTGCGCATCCCCATCCCCCAGACGACCGGCTACATGAACCTGGGGGATACTATGGTGCTGCTTTCGGGTATTTTCTTCGGCCCTTTGGGCGCATTCATGGCCGGCGGCATCGGCTCGGCCCTGGCCGATATCATGGGCGGTTATCCCCAGTGGGCACTGTGGACACTGATCATCAAAGGTATCGAGGCCATGCTGATCGGCTGGCTGGTCATCATCCTTCGAATCAAGCCCGGCAAATTATCCCTGATGTTAATTACAGGGTTTGTACTGGCAACCGCCTGGATGGTGCTGGGCTACTTCGTGGCCGAGACCATCATGTATGACCGGATGGCCGCCCTGGCCGAAGTACCAGCCAACATCATGCAGGCCCTGGGAAGTGTCATACTGGCAAGCCTGCTCTTTCCGCTCTTCTATCGCGTGATAAACGGCATCAAAAAATAATTTTTAAATCTCATGATCGATGTCATCCAGATTCCGAGTGCCAAGTTCACGCTACTGAGCTATATCCTCAAGGATCAAAATAGCAGCGAAGCGCTGGTCATCGATCCCCCCAGGGAAATCGGCCGCTGGCTGGAGAAAGAAAGGTTGAACATCCTGGCCGTGATCAACACCCACACCCATCCGGATCATACCCAGGGCAATTTTTTCTTTAACGGTCGGATTCCAATCCTGGCACACCCCGCAGAAAAACGCTTAATGCTGCGGGCTATCAATTCAATATACACCGTGCTTTCAAGCCGCAAAGCCGTGCCAAAAATAGATTTTTCGCTTACCGGAGAAAAACATATCAGGCTGGGGGACAACTCTATCGAAATAATCCATACCCCCGGGCATTCACCCGGTTCGATCTGCCTGTACTGGCCGGGCAACCTTATTTCGGGTGACACTGTCTTTGTGGCAGGCATCGGCCGCAGTGACATTCCCGGCGGCAGCAATACCCTGATGAAACAGAGCCTGAAGCACATTCTCGAACTACCCGAAGATACTCTGCTCTGGCCGGGACATTTCTATGACGACAAATATTGCGCACACCTGAGAGACAGCCGGCGAACAATTGTCTGGTGCATGAACAACCTGCTGTGATTTCTTTAACACTCATTGACTTCTGAAAAAAAATCAATATTGTTTCCCGATAAGGTCAAAAAAACAATCCAAGAAATACTTGACTATAGAAATTAGCGAGAATAGTTAGACCATATGGTTTGACTTACAGGTATAATATATAAGTTTGAAAAATTATGGAGAAGGCCATGGCACGCCCACGATTTGATAGACTACCCCACCAAAAGCAGGCGGCGATTATAGAGGCCGCCTCGCGTGAATTCGCCTCCAACGGTTTTGCCGGCGCTTAACTCAACCAGATCATTAAGCAGTCCGGTCTGAGCAAGGGTGCTTTGTATTATTATTTTGACGACAAGGAAGACCTCTTTATAACGGTCATACACTCTGTGTATGACCGCATACTGGAGCTTTTCGGAGAATTACCCACGGCGAAGAATGCCGGTGAATTCTGGAAATTGATAGAAAATCTCTCGAGAAAATCGATCGCGGTTACCGTCGAAAATCCTACTATGTTCGGACTGATGTCTAGTTATATAACTGCATCCAGACGGAAAGAGCTGAAACATCCGCTTGAGGAATATGAGCAGCCAAACTTTGTTTTTTACGAAAAGGTGATCAAGACGGGTCAGAAACTTGGAGCTGTTCGCAAGGACCTGCCGGACGATCTGATCATCTCCCTGATTGAAGCTATCCATATCGCCTTCAGTGCCTGGTTCGCGACCCACTCCCAAGAAATTACAGAATCCGACTGGAATAGATTCGAGGAGAAATTTATCAAGGTAAGCCGGAGGTTTCTCGAGCCTGATCCTGAATCATTGGAGGCGATACTATGAAAAGTCGATTTTTGTTTTTACTGTTGATGCTTCTCTTTATATCTTCTCCAGGAGCATTTGCCCAGCAACTTGATTCCAGGGACATCCTCGACCACGTTGATGATCTATTCCGCGGGCACTCGAGCTACGGCACATCCTCCATGAAGGTTGTCACATCCCATTATAGTCGCGAAATGACACTGGAAGCCTGGAGCAAGGATAAGGATTACACCCTGATCAGAATCCTTAAGCCCCTGAAAGAAAAAGACACTGCCACACTGAAAGCCGGAAACAATATCTGGAATTACCTGCCCAAGGTCAACCGGGTCATCAAGGTCCCCTCGTCCATGATGGGCGGTTCCTGGATGGGAAGCCATTTCACCAATGACGACCTGGTCAAGGAAAGCCGGATGGCTGATGATTACACCTATGAAATTACATTTCAGGGTGAAAAGGACGGGAAAAGTATTATCGAGCTTACCCTTCTGCCCAGGCCGGATGCTGCCGTGGTCTGGGGAAAAGTCACTGTCTGCGTGCGCCAGGATGACTGGATGCCCCTTAGCATCGACTACTTCGACGAGCAGATGGTAAAAAAACGCACCATGTCATTTTCCGACATCAAAGAGCTTGGCGGTCGAACCCTGCCAGCCAGGCTCCGCATGATACCAACCGATAAACCGGGTGAGTATACAGAATTTATCTATCTTGATATCGACTTCAATCTCGGACTCGAAAATGATTTCTTCTCGCTTAGAAACCTGAAGAAATAGGAGGCCTCCCCGTGATTACATTTAAAATTGCCTGGCGCAATCTATGGCGCAACAGCAAACGTACATTCATCACCATGACAGCCATGGTGCTGAGCACCATTGTGCTTATCGTCTCCTACGCCCTGATGCTGGGAATGATGGATGACATGCAGCACAGTATAACCGACATCTCGGTTGGCCAGGCACAGGTTCATCATCCGCGCTACCTCTTAGAGCGCTCTATCTACGACATGATCTCTAACCCGCAGCAGATCCTTGAAAAAGCCCGCTCAGCAGGAATCGAGGCCTCCCCGCGCGCCTTTGGCTTCGGCCTGCTTTCCAGCGGATCAAAATCAGCCGGTGTCCAGTTCTGGGGAATAGACCCCATCCTGGAGCGCAGTACAGGAGAAATGGCGAAATATCTGCTGAAGGGGACCTATCTGCCCGACCATGCGGGCCTGAGTATTGTTTTGGGACGCAAGCTGGCCCGTACCCTGAACGCAGATATCGGCACCGAACTGGTAGTCGTGGTACAGGCAGCCGACGGATCACTCGGCAATGAGCTCTTTTTAGTCAGCGGTATTATGAAGGGCATCGGCGAAACGCTTGACCGCAGCCTGGCGCTTATTCACCGGGATGATTTTGCAGATCTGTTTGTTTTTCCCGATCGCTTTCATGAAATCGCTCTGAACTCAAAAAACACATTAACACCTGATGAAATAACTTCGTTTATCTCACAGGTATCCGGTGATAACGAGGTAAAAACCTGGCACGAACTTATGCCCGGGGTCTCTGACATGCTTGATGTCTGGAAAGGCGGCATGCTGATTTTCCTGGCCATTTTCTTCCTGGCAGCCGGGCTGGGGGTCCTCAACACCATGCTTATGGCTACCTTTGAACGCATTCCTGAAATCGGACTGCTCAAGGCCATCGGCACCACTCCCTGGCGAATCCTGCGCGAAATTTCGGCCGAAGCTTTTTTGCTGGGAATTCTCAGCAGTCTCATAGGCGGCTTAATCGGCACCGCTCTTTCCGTATACTTTCAGCATTATCCCATTGACCTGTCACGTTTTGCCGAAGGCTTCAGCATGTCCGGTACGGCATTCAGCGCCAACGTGAGCGCGACAGTCACGATATCGGGGATTATCTGGCCTGTCGTGCTTATGTGGCTAGTCTCGTTCCTGGCAGCGCTTTATCCCGCCATAAAAGCGGCCAGACTCGATCCTGTCAGGGCCATGACCCACGTATGAGAGAAGGAGATTGATCACATGATGATTCTGAAATTTGCATGGAGATCTCTTTGGAGAAATCGCAGGCGTACAATCATTACAATAAGTTCGATAGCTATCGGAACGACACTTGCTCTCTTCATGATCAGCATGGCTGACGGAATGTACGGCAAACTGGTGGAAGATGCCGTGCGCATGAATGCCGGGCATGTTACCATAGAACACAAAAACTACGAAGAAGCTCCTTCCATTGATTTGTTTGTTCCTGCAGTCTCAAGCCTTGAGCAGTCAGCCAGTGAGATCGACGGGGTTGCATTAATCAAACCCATGATCATCGGGCAGGCCGTAATCTCCACCGGCAGCGGTTCGGCCGGCGCCGGGGTAATGGGAGTGAAGCCGGAGATCGAGCTGAAAACATCACCCCTGGCCCGCAACATCGTCTCGGGTCGCTACATTCGGTCGGATGACGAACGTGGTGTAATGATCGGGGCTGCATTGGCCGAACGACTAGAACTGGAGCCCGGCCGCAAACTGGTAATTACCACCAACGACGTAACCGGCGAACTCGTTGGGGAAATGCTCAGGGTAAACGGAATTTTCAAAACCGGCATGGAGGAAGCCGATGGATTTCTTGTGCAGGTCCCCCTTGATGTTGCCCGCAGGATCTTTCACCTCGGACCTGACCAAGCCACCCGGATAGGCCTGATACTGCGTTCGCCCGATTACCAGAAGCAGGTAATTCATCAACTGCGTCCTGCCCTGTCCGATACTGAGCTGGGCGTACTCCCCTGGCAGGAAGTAATGTCCGATCTGGCCGGGTTTATGGCCGTCGACAAGGGTGGCAACTATGTATTCCAGGGTATCATAATCTTTCTATTGAGTTTCACTATCTTGAACACGATCCTGATGAGCGTGCTGGAGCGAACTCACGAATTCGCCACATTGCTGGCCCTGGGCACTTCACCGACCAGACTCAGACTGCAGATAATAACGGAATCAACCCTGCTCGGGATCGTGGGCACGATGGTCGGCCTGGTGCTGGGGGGCAGTATCAGTTACTACTTCCAGGTCAATGGCCTTGATCTTTCCAGCCTGTACGGAGAAGGCATGACGATAACCGGATTCGCGATCGACCCGGTTATCCACAATCAGTTGACGCTTTGGCTGCTGACATGGTTGGGCATGCTGGTCTTCGGGCTTACGGTCGTTATCGGGATCTATCCGGCCCTGCGTTCGACAATGATTTCGATTCCGGATGTTTTGAGAAGTCGCTGAAGAGGAGGCTTTCATGAACGATCTTATTACACTCAACAAGGTTACCAAGGAATACAGAGACAACTCTGTTCCTGTCCGAGCTCTTTCAGAAATTGATCTCACGATCGAGAAGGGGGAATTCACGGTCATTGCCGGACCCTCGGGCTCGGGAAAAAGCACACTGCTCAACCTGATCGGAGGGTTGGACCGTCCTACCGAGGGCACAGTAAGCGTGGACGGTAACGACACTTCAGAACTTTCGAGATCAGAACTGAGCATACTGCGTCTGAACAGAATCGGTTTTGTCTTCCAGGCTTATAATCTGATCCCGGTGCTCACTGCCTATGAAAATGCCGAATACGTACTGATGTTGCAGGGAATGCATCTTTCCGAACGCAAAAAACTTATCCTGGGCTTGCTTAAAACCGTGGGGCTGGAAGGTCTGGAAAACCGTTATCCGCGAGAGCTTTCGGGCGGACAGCAGCAGAGGGTGGCCATTGCCCGCGCTATCGCGCCGGAACCCCGGCTCGTACTGGCCGACGAACCCACGGCCAATGTTGATACCAAGACATCCGCATCGCTGCTCGACCTGATGGAAAAGCTCAACCATGAAAAAGACGTGACTTTCCTTTTCTCAACCCATGATCCGGAAGTAATGGAAAGGGCCCACCGCATTATCACGCTGAGAGACGGCCGGGTGGCACAAGATGTCCACAGGGAACAGGACGTTGCTCCATGAGAGTCCGCTGTCTGCCATTAGCGTTGACCACATGCCTTTGTGCAGCATTCGTATTTCTCGAAAGTCTGCCCGCTTTCGCCCTTTGGACAACCCAACAGGAGACTTATTCTCTGGAGCTTGGCGGCAGTGTTCGTAGCATTGATGTACTAATTGATAATTACAACGAGCCTCTTGTCTTTGGCGAAGATAACGAATACGACGGCATTTCCCAGATCATAGCACGACTGACCGGCACCGGCCGTATCACGGACAATGGATCGTACGATGTACACCTGGTACAGGACGTACAGTATTCGAGCGCAGATTCAGAAATGGATTCGTTTGGATACTCCGGAATCTCGACCACGGCACTGCGCTATCGCATTCGCGATCCGCTCAAACAGTGGGATGACGACGATGATGTCTCGGCCACCCTCGATTTCGATCGGTTGAATTTCAAACTGGTTCTCGGCCGGATCGATCTTACTGTCGGCCGCCAAGCAATAAATTTCTCACAGGCATATTTCTGGAATCCGCTGGATATTTTCCTGGCCTTTGACCCTGAAACTTTTGACCGCGACTATAAACCGGGCGTGGATGCAATCCGCTCCGACATCTCCCTGGGAATGTTCAGTTCGCTGACATTCGTGTATGCGCCAGGTCGGGAATTGACTATCGAAACCGGCACAACAGGAGTAGAAGTTTCGACCAAAAATTTTGACGATGAATCGTGGTATGGATCGGCCCTCATGGGGAGATTGCGCACTACGATAAGGGACTGGGATATTGTCTTCCAGGGTGGGAAAATTTACGGCGGCTCACAGATCGGAGCCGGGTTTTCCGGCGAATTGTTCGAAATCGGCCTGCGCGGTGAGGCAAGCTATGTTTTTGCCGGAGACAAACGCACGCTCAACCTGCCGGATCCTGAACAAGCTGATTTCAGCCGCGAGATTGAGCTGGTTGAAGACCATACAGCCTTTGTTATCGGGGCCGACTATCGTTTTGACAACAGCCTCTACATCAATGTCGAATATCTCTACAACTCTGCCGGCGATGCGGACGATCTTGAGGCCGGAATCGTACGCCAGGCAATAGGAGAAGGCTTAAGCCTGGGCGAACAACTGGCAGGCGTGCAGGTGTCCTACGATATTCACCCGCTCGTCACCGGACAGATTGCCGCGATTCATTCATTCTCGGACGCATCGAGCCTGGTCTGTCCGCTCGTGAAAGTTTCAATTTCAGATGAAGCCGATCTGCTTTTGGGCGGCCTGCTGGCCTTCGGCGAGCGGCCCGAAACAAAGAGAATCAATCTGCTAGGCCTACCCATCGAATATCCCAAGCTCGAAAGCGAATACGGCACCTATCCTCATGTGTACTACCTTGAATTCAAGTTTTATTTTTAACAAGCAGCAATGGATTCAGGAATTTCTCAAAATCCTCGACCCATTCTGCATTACAACTTATTTTTCAATGCATTCAATGTCTTCTGACAATCAATCATCCATGTCCGGCTTCCAGACCTCCCACACCCTGCCTACCAGATCGGGTCCGGGTTTGAGAGTCAGCTTGCCGGGTTCCCATCCCGAGGGTGTCGCCTCGCCGGTCTCCCGTACATACTGGAACGCCTTTACCTGCCGGATAGTTTCCTTGATGTTACGGCCGACAGATGGTGTCAACACCTCCATAGCCTGAATAATGCCATCCGGGTCAATAATAAATCGCCCGCGAATATTTACACCGGCCGCTTCTTCATAAACACCATAGACCGTACCGACCCGTCCGCCCTGATCGGAGAGCATCGGGAAAGGGATGCCGTTTTCCACCATCTTGGAAAGTTCTATCTCGTTCCAGATCTTGTGGGTAAAACGACTGTCGGTGCTCATTGCCATCACTTCCACGCCGAGGTCCTTCAGTTCCGGATATTTCACGGCAACTGCCGAGAGTTCAGTTGGTCAGACAAAGGTAAAATCGCCCGGATAGAAGCATAATAACACCCATTTACCGCGAAAAGTTGAAAGCTTCAGATTCTTGAATCCCTCGCCGGCAATAAAAGCCGATACTTCAAAATCAGGGGCCTCATGTCCTACCCGTGCCTGCACTTGCATAACACTCTCCTTTCGATGTGGTCCACCCTCATCGGGTACGCTTTCGGCAACCATCGGCCCTGCAGCCGCTTGCACGCAAGAATCGGTTTCCTTAGCCATGATTTCCTCCTTAACCTGACATTTTTGCGAATTAAAAAATCGTCCACCTGAAAAACTACACTTAAATAATAACGTGCAATGCTAAATTATCAAGTAACGCTTTTACATTTCATGAAAATTGTTTTAAAAAAATAGTCAAATTAAACCAGCATCTTGAATGGTGTTGGATCAGCTCCGGGCTGCTTTGCTCAATTTTTACCTTCAGCAGTAATAAGAGTTATTTTCTGTATTGCAAATAAGAACTTAAAGTCCTAAGGTTATTTCAACTGATAAACATCATTCAGTCACATCAAACCAGCAGAGGTATCAATGATGATGACAGTGAGCAAAGGCAACATCATAGGAAATAAAAAATCTCCAAGGAGTGAAGCATGAAACCGACATGGAAAATCTCTGACAAAATGCTGGCAAACGAGGATGAATTCTTAAATGACTTCTTCAGCAGGTTCAGGCTGAGGTATGCCCCCAGTCCAATAGAACTTGAAGAAGGCAAAATCAAAAACTATCGCTTCCCCTCCTTTTACGGAGATGTAACCCAGTCCGTGGCAATCTTCCTGTGCGACTATCAAAAAACTGCGGCTCTCATTGCGGACAAGCTGCACCCCAAGATAAAACCGGTCAAAATATCAAAGGGCAGATCGTTGATCGCCTTTTCCTGCTACGAATACAAGAAGGTGATGAATATCAGGCCGTATAACGAGATCGCCATGGCAATTCCCGTCATGGTCAATGCAAGGTTCAACCCCCCGCTCCTGCCGATGATTACAAGTTTGCCGCGCTTCGGATATTATATCGCTGGCATGCCGGTCACATCGTATGAGAATATGCTGCGCGGCCACAAAATCTGGGGCCTGCCCAAGGTTACCCACCAGATCGATATCATCCGGCAGGGTGATGACTGCACCACCATAGCTTACGAAGAAGTTGGCGAGCCATACCTGACAATCACGGTGCCGATGAGCGGAACCAGGGCCGAATTCGACGAGAAATCCAATCTGTATACCCGCCACAACGGCAGGATCTGCCAGTGCGAAACCAATTTCAAAGGCACATTTAATGTAACCAAGCACTCGGATCTGCTTTTCAAAAAGGGTGTAAAACCCGATAAAACATACCTCACTATCGGAGATTCTGCCTCGGCAGCATTTTTAAGGGAACTCGAGATCGAAGAGCATCCTTTCCAGCTGCGCTACGCCGAGCATGTCTCGAGTTGCTTCGACCTGCCTAATGAGGACCCGCCCGCATGGGTTAAGCAACTCTACTGAGCCGGCCATCGAATCCATCCCCGGCACAGCACACCCGATGCTTTAAGCGATGGATCTTTGCTTCAATTGCACCATTGACAAACCAGGAAGCGAGGCCCTATTAAAACTGAATCATGCGAATATTTGTATGCATTTCCCATACAATAAGGCTTAAGAAGATATGACGAAGAAACCAATATTACTGCGAGGTAACGGCGATTTCAGCGAAGAACAGTTCCTGAGAGTCATGAAAGCTGAAGATGAAAACCACCTGATGCTTTCATTAGGGCTGACGACAGGACCCGGCTGCAATATGCGCTGTATCTACTGTTACAATGACGGCGGATCAAAAGAAGCAGGCCACGAGATTCTCCGGCAAATGACCCTGGAAGATTACAAAAAAGCCATCAAAGAATCGGCGGCGCTTGGCGCCCAGTCTGTAATTATCGTCGGGGTCGGAGAAACGATGATGGATAAAAAATTAAAAAACATCATCGAGCTTACCAGTGAACAAGGGATGTACCCCCTGATTTTCACCAATGGTACGCGGCTAAGCAAGGAAACAGCCAAGTTTCTTTTTGATCATCAAACAACTGTTTATCTTGCCCTGGACAGTGTTCGAGAAGAAGTATTCAACCGGATCACCAATACAAAGGGAATCTTCCCGAAGGTAATCAAAGGCATAGATAATTGTCTGGATGCCGGGTTTGGCAATATAACGGTTCACAATGGTCACAATGTAACCGATTTTTCTATCAATACCATGGTCATGAAAATGAACGTCGACCATTTAGATGAAATAGAAAAATTCTGTGATGATCGAAACTTGCTGTTTACCTGCCGTTTCCCGGAAAAATTAGGCACTGCTCCCGATTACTGGCAGAGCATCATTGCCGCATCCCCCGAAGAAGAACAACGCTTGAAAAAAGAAGCCGAAAAGCATTCGCAAGGGGGTGAAGTGTTCAGGACCGAGCATGGGTGTCTTTTCTGGGTTGCGGGAGTCCTCCTGGGTATTGACGGACAGGCCAGGCTTTGTTACTCACGCGATAACCAGAAAGACTTCGGCAATATTAAAACAAACAGCATGCTTGATATAATCAGGAAAAAGAACGCTATCTATCCGCCGGTAAAAGAGTATTTTTGTCCTATTCATGTCGAGTTGGACCAGATGCTTTAGCGACCAAGCGACCTAAAAAAAGAATTTCGGATGAATATAATACCATATCGAAATCATGTCCCCCGTGAGTGGATGACGGATGGATCGTTTCTCGATAGAAATCCAAACATGTCTTACCTCCTGTCTTCGGAGCAAAAGGATTCGAGCAGTATTCTGATCGATGCAAGCGGTGATCCCGACATAATTTTACAAGACCTGAAACAAAATAATTCAACTCTAAAGTACATCCTGTTCACCCATAATCACCTCGATCACACGTATCTCATCCCGGCTCTGGCAGCAAAATTCCCCGCTGCCAAAATAGGAATCCACACATCTTCTCTAGAAGCCTTATCATCCCGGGGGCTCAAGGAAGTTTTTGCCCTAAAGGACGGCATGATAATTTGTCTGGGTGACATTGAGTTACTGGTTGTCCATGCGCCGGGCCATACAAAAGATTCGGCCTGTTTCTGGGACAGGAAAGGCAATAATTTTTTCAGCGGCGATGTGATTTTCGGCGGCGGTATCGGCTGCGCCGATTATCACCAGGGCGGCAACCGGAATATATTTTATCAAACCATTGATAATCTCATGCAAGTATTACCAGCTTCCACAAAAATATTCCCCGGACATTATTCAGAGCATTACCAGAGTCTCCCCCCTTATGATTTAGCAACGGAGAAGATTAAAAATCCTTATATAACCAATGTCATGCAAGGCAAAAGGGGTGATTTTGACAGGGACCTTAAAGAATTTTCCATTGAGTTCGAACCCGCTGATCACCGCATGTTAAATGAATCGGATATCGATAAAATGTGTGCCATGGAAGAAGAGACCTGGATACCACAACTGCAGGCTTCACGCGAAACGATGCTTACCCGCCTGCATAACGGCCATCAGTTTCTGGCAATTGAAAAGGAAAGCAAACTGACGTCAGTGGCAGGATGGTGCTATTCGAAATTTTCCATAGAAGAATCGCAAAATGAATTTCCGATGAAATTTGCTGAGTTTTCAACCTGCAAGTCCTGCAGCAGCATCAATGCAAAATCCGCATTCATCTACAACGTGGGTGTAATCCCGTCAACCAGGAAGCAGGGCACGGGAGGTTTACTGCTGCAATGGGCCTTCGAGAAAATACACGCAGCGGGAATACACCAGGTGTTCCTGGACAGCAGGCTTCCTTCCTACAACGGAAGCAGGCAGGATACAATTGAACATGTCGAGCAGAACCCTGAATTTAAAAAGGCAATAGACCGTTATTTTTCTCATAATCAATTTCCGAGTAATAAAGAATTTGCACTTGACCCGGTGATCAGGTTTTATATGAAAAACGGTTTCTCGCCCTGGCTGATACGAAAAGATTTTATCGAGGACAAGCCCAGCGAAAACATCAGGGTCATATGCTACATAAACCTGGACCAGGATGATTCGAAGTATCAGAATATATAGGCACAAAGGCCTCTGCTATAAAATAAACAATGCAACCCTATTTGCAATTCCCTTTTGCCCTTTCACATGATTTGGAGAAACACCCTGTGCATCCAAAAACAGGTTGGTGAAACCGCTTGACTTACTCAGGCCCAAAACTATGATTATACAATATGATTCATGAATATTGTGCATCTGTTAAGGAGGTTTGGCCCGCGCCGGCGCCATTCACCTTCAGGGACGGAGTTTTGTTTTTTGGCTAAAGAGCCAAAAAGCAATTAAGAATTGAGAATTAAGAATTATAAAAACAGGCTAATGACGAAAGGTGGAACATCGTTTTTCCTTTAGCCTTTTAACCATTTGCCATTAGCCAAACGTTCGTTTTATGTTGTTATGTTTTATGGGCAAACAGTGGATGTCATTAAAATATGACATTTAAACCATACTCCTTTCAGAACAGCCTGGTGTTCATATCAAAATTCACAGTTTCGCGGACATCCCCTCAATACCTTTGATTTCAAATATTCAACGAATTTTTTCATCACTTAGAGTGAATGCATCTAATAATTAAAATTTGCATCAATTACTGAATTACAGTATTATTCAAAAGAGTAAAAAAGCAATGTCTGCTTTTAATTTAATTGATTACATTGTTTTATTTTAACAAGTTATTTATTGATAAAAAATTAAACCCCTTGCTATGAAATACAACACGTTTTCTGAGGTTTCATCGGATTAATGCAGGATATGGTGGGAAAAGAAGACTCAATATAAGATATAATGTTAGGTATCATGAAAGATATCAAGGGATTTAAAATATGAACGGTCAAGAAGATAAATTCGAACTTCCCCCAAAGATTGACCAATATTTAGCAACTCTTTCGAAATATTACGGCAAAGAAGGTCGAAAACAATTACAAGAAATCATAGTCAATTCAAGGCCAAGGGTACATGCTGGATGGAGTTATGATAATTGGAATGGTGGTACACATGGACATGCTCTCTATTTGGCGATTCCTGAATCGATTTATTTGAAAACCGTAAATGAAAAAGCCGAGTTGCAATCTGAAATCAAAGAGGGACTCAATAAGATTCACGATATACAAAATGAATTTGTAGAAGAAGTATTCTTTGAGATGGAGGTTCCTGAAGACCACGATTGGCGTAAAGATTCAGGGCTTTTGATAACACATAATAGGGTCATTCCAGACCCTGTGGCAAGCAGGATATGGGATAAAAATTGCTTTCGTGTTTTTCTTAGTCACAAAGCAGAAGTGAAAAAAGAAACCGCTGGGCTAAAAGACAAACTAAAACTTTACGGCATTTCCTGCTTTGTGGCACACGAGGATATTCACCCTACAACAGAATGGCAAAACGAGATTGAAAATGCCCTCCATACTATGGATTCATTTGTTGCATTATTGACAGATGGATTTCATGACAGCCTTTGGACAGACCAAGAAGTTGGATTTGCTTTTGGTAGAGGTATTCCTATCATTTCAGTAAAATTGGGAAAAGACCCATATGGGTTTATCGGTAAATTTCAAGCATTAACAAGCACATGGGATAAAGCTTCTTTTGAAATTACCAAAATCCTAATAAAGAAGGAACCTAGGGAAAAAAGGGGACGTCCGCAATACTGTTCGGAATAGAATTTGCTTAGCAACTGGAATAACTTTTCACTGGACTCGCAAAAGTAT
>Ga0272441_10009856_pt1 | contig 14628 bp, 12 predicted proteins | sample SSMProp6N_FD_193582 | JGI IMG/M metagenome (GOLD analysis project Ga0272441, IMG submission 193582) | Marine sediment archaeal communities from Little Sippewissett salt marsh, Falmouth, MA, United States - SSM-Prop-6N | ecosystem: Environmental > Aquatic > Marine > Wetlands > Sediment ... | reverse complement strand
TGTTTTTGTTTTCCATAATAAAAAAAATGGCGCCAAAAGGATGCGCATTTCTTACCCCGAAGATTTTTTCTTCTATTAATATATTAGCATATTATAGCTAAAAAGTCAATAAAAAACCGATTTCCAAAACAGAAGAAATTTGTTAATATTGATACATTAAGCTTTATTTTTTTATGTCTTTAACTCGCAAAATTGCCCATAATACTTTTTACCAGATAATCGGCAAAGGTCTGGCTACTGTTTTGGGTATATTGGCAGTGGCTCTAATGACTCGCTATTTGGGTCAAACCGGTTATGGCCATTACGTTACTGTCATTGCCTATTTGCAGTTTTTTGGCATTTTAGTAGACATGGGATTATATATAATCCTGCTTAAGAAAATATCGGAGGAGCAAGCCGATGAATCCAAAGTAATTTCTAATATTTTCACCTTGCGGTTAGTTACAGCCATTATTTTTTTGGGCTTAGCCCCGTTGATTGTTCTGTTCTTCCCTTACCCCTCCATAGTCAAGTGGGGAGTATTAATTACCTCTCTTTCCATTTTATTTATTACTTTAAATCAGTTGCTGATCGGAATATTTCAAAAGAAGTTCAAAATGAGTCTGGTTGCCTATGCCGAGGTAGCAGGCAAAGTTGCTCTGCTAATTTTTACCTTCATAGCCATTAAAGCTAGCTTGAATTTATTGGCTATCTTAGGAGCAGTGGTTATCGGCTCTTTTATTAATTTTATTATTACCTTCTGTTTAGCTCGGCGTTTTGTGACAATCCGTCTGCAGTTTGATTTTGATTATTGGCGGCAGATTATCAAAGAAAGTTGGCCGATTGCCATATCAATCGCCCTTAATCTGATTTATTTCAAAGCCGATACCGTTTTTCTGTCCATTTTTAAACCGGCGGCTGATGTTGGGATCTACGGTGCGCCTTATAAAATTTTGGAAGTCTTGATTACTCTACCAGCCATGTTTGCCGGACTGGTCACCCCGTTATTAACCAGAGCCTTTACGGCCAAGGACCCGGTTCAATTCCGCCAAGTTTTATCCAAATCTCTTAATTTTATGGTGATGATTGCCCTGCCCATGATTGTTTTAACGGCTTTTATTGCCACTGACGTGATGGTTTTAATCGCTGGGCAGGAATTTAGTGCTTCTGGTCCGGTCCTGCAAATATTGATAATCGCTGCTGCCTCCATATTTGTCGGTAATCTTTTTGGCAATGCAGTAGTAGCCGTCGGCCAGCAAAGGAAAATGATAAAAGTGTACGCTATAGTAGCGGTCGTGGCTGTTACCGGCTATTTAGTTTTTATTCCCCGTTATTCTTATTTAGGAGCAGCCTGGATGACAGTAGTCTCTGAATTATTAATCTGCTTTGGCAGTATCTGGATGGTAGTCAGAAGTACTAAGGTTAAACTAGAAATTAAAACAATCGGCAAAACAATTCTGGCTATTGGCTTGACCGCTTTGGCTCTTTATCTCTTGCCTAACTGGCATTTCCTAATTACCTTATTGATAGGCGGAGTAATTTATTTGATAATTCTCTATTTGTTTAAAGGTTATAGCAAGGAAATGATATTAGAAATTGTTAGATCAAAACAATCGTGATTAATATCCTTATTTTGAAATTTCCCTACTCCTCCTCTTTTGGAGGTGGCGAGAAACACACCATAGCTTTGGTGCGAGGATTAATTTCCCAGGGCTTTAATTTTCATCTGTATTCCAGTTGTCCGGTTTTGCTTAGAGAATTTAAAAAAAGGGCTTGGTCTGCTATACGAGGTTGGGCGGGGGTTGAACCGGTCAGCAAATGGAGCGTACTTTTGTTTCCCCTGCTAGCCCCGATTATCTGGTTAAAATTGGCTTGGATTCTGATCTTCTACCGCTTGTTTAAAAAAGTAAGGATTATTTACTGTTTATCTTTGACGGAAAAACTATTAATGCCGGCTTTGGCCCGCCTCCTAGGCTTGAAAGTGATCTGGGTGGAACACACTCAGTTGGATCGCTGGCTGACCAAGAATCCCTGGCGTTTCTTATATGTCTGGCAGAGTCGTTTAGTGACGATTGTCAGCATTTCCCAGGTAATTAAAGAACAGTTACTGGCTATTGGGGTAAAGGAAAAAAATATCAAAGTGATATATTTCGGGATAGATTTAGGAAAAACAGACATTGTCCTGCGTAATTTTTCCCGCAAGTTCAAAGATAATTTTATCGTCGGAACCATTTGCCGGTTAGAACCGGAAAAAGGAATAGAATTTTTGTTGCAAGCTGTTAAAAAAGCGCTCCCCCTAATTCCTAATTTGTCTTTGATTATAGTGGGAGACGGTAGTGCTCGGCAAAATCTGGAATGGTTGACCAAGAAACTAGAAGTTGAATCCATAACCCAATTTGTCGGATTTCAGCGGTCTATTGAAAAATGGTACCCGCTATTTGATCTATTCGTCCTGCCTTCAGCCAAACGGGAATCTTTCGGCATTTCCTTGATTGAATCACTGTCTTTTCAGGTACCGGTCATCGGTTCCCGCTTGGGCGGAGTAACCGAAATTATTGAGGAGAAAAAAACTGGTTACCTAGTTCCCCCTAGAAATTCAGATGCTTTGGCCGAAAAAATAATCTATGTTTATAAAAATTATGAATTAGCTAAACAGACTGCTCAAAATGGACGGCTTAAAGTAGAAAAAATGTTTAGTTTAGATTTAATGATGAACGAATTTTATCAACTATTTTTTCGTCAAAAAGATTAATGATTAAATTAGCTAAATTATATAACCTTTGGTTATTTATCGGATTGGCTATTTTAATAACCGTGATTGGATTTTTAGCAGCCTCTTTGCCAATTTTGCTCTACCTAGCTGTCTTTATATTTATTATTATTGCCTTGTTGATTTTAAAGAATCCTTTTTGGGGCATACTTTTGGTAGTTTTTTGGCTGCCATTTGAAAGACTGGGTGCTTATGAAACCGCTCTTGGTACATTAAGACTTAGCCAGGTTTTTACCGTTATTACTTTGCTGGCCTGGGGATGGCAGATGTTGGTTAATAAAAAAATACACTTTCGTCGTTTTCCGGTGTTTATCCCTTTAGTACTTTTTCTTTTAGTAAACACCCTGGGTTTGCTTAACGCTGTTAATTTAAACCGCTCTACTCTTGTTTTATTGATTACGCTTTTTACTATGACAGTTACCTTGATTACGGTTAACCTAGTAACTGACCGAAAGAAACTAAATAAGATTGTTATAGTTTTGTTAATAAGTGCCACCTTAGTAAGTTTTTTCGGTCTTTATCAGTTTGTTGGGGATATGGTTGGCCTAGCTCCGGAAATAACTGGATTACGGCCACTTTACACTAAAGAAGTGCTTGGTTTTACCAGAATCCAGTCGACTGCCCTAGAACCCCTCTACTTTGCCAATTATCTGATTATCCCTTTATCTGTCGTTTATGCTCTTTTTCTGGGCCGAGTTTGGCGGAACCGGAAATGGCTATTGATCTTATTAATATTGCTTTTAGGTATTAACCTATTTTTGACTGTTTCCCGCGGAGGCTATCTGGGAATTATTGCTTCTGGGCTGATTATCACTCTGATTTATTATCGCCGTTTTTTCAACTGGAAAAAGATTATTGTATTAATTATCACTCTAATTTTACTTTACGTAACAGGAGTTCAATTTTTACAAATCGGCGGAGAAACTCTTAATTGGGAGACATTTATTGAACATGTCCAGGGAGTTTTTAGTGGTTCATCTTATGAAGAGAGAATATCAACTTTCTCTGCTGCTTGGCAGTCATTTTTACAATATCCCTTAGTCGGCATCGGACCCGGTAGCTTTGGTCCCGAAACAGCTACTTTTGCCAATGTGCAACCGGAAGGTGGCTGGCAAATCGTCAATAATGAATTTCTGGAACTGTTAACCGAAACTGGTATATTGGGATTGGGGTTTTTTATCTGGTTTTTAATGATCATTTTCTTCCGTTCAATCAAGGCCCTAAAAATGGCCAGAGATCCGTTGCCTAAAGCATTGCTGGTGGGCCTGTTTGGCGCCTTCTTTGGTATGATAGCTCAGTATCAGACATTCTCAGTACTCTATATTATGCACGTTTGGTTCTTGTTTGGTTTAATAATTGTCTGTCAGAATCTTATTTTTACCAATCATGAACAGGCTAATTAATTTTGCCAGGACTAACCGAGTTGAAACCGTTTTTTTGTTGCTGATTTTGCTTTTTGGAATCTTCGTCCGTTTCTATGACCTTAACCATACAATCCATTTCGGCAATGATGAAGGACGGGACGCTTTAGTAATCAAAAACATTATTGAGGATCAAGAATTACCTCTCTTAGGGCCGGCTGCCCCCAATAATAACCCCGACTTTCATCTGGGTCCTTTTTTTTATTATTTGGCCACCCCCTTTTTTGCCTTAAGTAATCTGAACCCAGTTGGAGGAGCTTATCTGGTTGCTCTGTTGTCAGTGGCCAGTGTCGGATTACTTTATTATTTGGGCCGGCAGTTGATAAATAAATGGGTGGGATTAATTAGCGCCTTATTGATGACTTCTAGTTATCTGATTATCAAATATTCTCGTTGGAGCTGGAACCCCAACGTAGTGCCTTTTTTTATTTTGTTAATTATTCTTTGTCTCTGGCAATTAGATCGCGGCCGGGATAACTACCTTATTTTATTAGCAGTTGCCTCAGGGGCAATTATTCAACTTCATGGGACAGCCCTAATTGTTCTTCCTCCCTTTTTGCTGGTCTATTGGTTAATTTTCCGACCTAAGATAAAAAAATGGTACAAGTGGTTAATTGCTCTCGGTTGTTTTTTGATTATTGTTTCCCCTCTGCTTATTTATGATCTGCAAAATGAAATGGCTAACAGCAAGGGCTTTTTTAAAGTTATCCGGCAATCAGACAATTACACTAAACTTTCTTTAGGACTGAGAATTCAGAGAAATTGGGAAGCCTGGCGTGATTTTTGGTATGCTCTTTCTTTTGGAAATCATGTTCATTGGTTAAGTGCAATAATTGGTTTGGCCTCGTTAGTGTGGCTGTTTGGTAATAATATTTATAATCTGATTAAGCGCCGCCGTAACTTTTTCTATATTATTGCCGCTCTCTGGTTATTAATAACATTTTTCCTGTTCAGTTTTTACCAGGAACAAATCCCTGTTCATTACCTGGCCCTTGTTTGGCCATTACCCTTTTTGTTGCTGGCTGGTTTTATTAATTGGTTAATTAGAAAGCGGTATCTCGGTTTGATTACTCTAGCTCTTGTATTTCTGATCGTAACAGCCAATCAGTATTTTACAGCTAATTATCTAATCGATATTGGTTATCAGGGTAGCCGATTATGCTCTCATCCAGTTATTCTGCGTGAGCAGCAAGAGGCCGTTGATTTTATTGCCGCTGATGTTAATGGTCAGCCTTTTCAGTTTAGATCAGAACCAGGAGGGCTTTACGATAAAGCCTATTTGTATTTATTGTCTTTAGAAGGGCTTTCTCCAGAAAAGCAAGAAACCCTAATTCTCTACCGGGTCTTTAATCCAAGACTTCTGGCTTTTTCGGCTGACCCGGAAAATGGTAGAATAGAAGAAATAAAAGACTTTGGTAATATCAGGGTTTTAAAAATTCTCAATGACTAATTTAATAATTTTACTAATCATCTTTATCGCTTGCTACGCTTTTATTGCCTACCGACGGCTATCTTGGGGAATAGCTATTTTGATTTTATTGCTGCCCGCCTATTTAATTCGTTATTCTAATAACATATTTCCCCTTACTCTTCTGGAAGTGATGATTTTGGTCCTGTTCTTTGTTTGGCTGATAAAAACAATAAAAAGTAAAAGCAAAATCAATTGGTCCAATTGGCCGCTTCTAGTAATTTGGTTACTAGCCGGTGGGTTGGCTGTAATTTTTTCACCGAATCAATCAGCTGGACTCGGTTTATTAAAAGCCTATTTTATAGAACCAGTGCTTTTTTATCTGGTTTATATTAATGTAGTCAAAGATAGAAAAGAACTGAAATTGATTACTTGGGCTCTGGGTGGGCTGCTGGCCTGGCTGTCTATCTACGGGATAATTCAGTATTTCAGTGGAGTAGGCATTCCTGATCCCTGGCAGGCCATTGAATCCAGGCGAATTGTTTCCGTTTTTGAGTATCCCAATGCTCTGGGGCTATTATTGGCTCCTATCGTAGCTTTATTTATTGGTTTAATGGTCAGGGTTAAGTTTTTTACAGCCAAAACTTTTTGGTGGGGAATACTAATTATCTTTTTAGGTATTTTCTCAATTCTAGCTTCAGTTTCTCAAGGTGCCTGGTTGGGCTTGGCCTTAGCTCTGATTTTTCTAAGTTTCTTCATTTTTCCCTGGAAAAAAGTATTGTTTTTTTGGTTGGCCCTAGCCATCCTGTTTATGATTTTCCCGCCCACCCGAGATTATCTAATGCCCTTAGTTACTCTAAGCGATGTTTCTGGAGATGTCCGTAAAGTAATGTGGCAGGGTACCTACAATTTATTGAAAGAACGGCCTTTACTAGGTTCCGGTCTAGCCGGCTTTCCCTATTATTATGAGCAGTATCGGTTGATTAAGCACACTGAGTTTTTGCTTTATCCTCATAATATAATGTTAAATTTTTGGGTTGAGCTGGGCTTATTTGGATTAACTGTTTTTGTTGCTTTGATGGTAAATTTTTTCCGGCAAGGTTACCAACTTTTAAAGACGAAAAATGTTGAATTAAACTGGTCAATCGCTATTATGACCGCTATGGTCTGCTTACTCGGCCATGGTTTAGTTGACGTGCCTTATTTCAAAAACGATCTGGCTATTCTGTTCTGGTTGCTACTGGCTATGATTACTTCGGTCAAAATTTGGTCCCAGTCTTTACAAAAGTCTAAAAATACGCTATAATGTAGATAGTAAAAACAAAAATAAAAATGAAAAAAGTATTTAGTAAATCCAAATTGTTTTTGGTTATTTTAGCTGCTAGCTTACTAGCGGTTTTTATTATACCAATTTGGCCGGCACAAGCAGTCTCTTCTGAACTGGAAATAATCTCCCGGAAGGAATGGGAAGCTGATGATCAATATTTGTTAAATGAAGATGATCAGACTATTTGGCCGGTTATGTATCAAAAACCGGAGAAATTTATCATTCACCACACAGCTGGTTCTAACGGAGGGAATGATCCAGCGGCCACTATCCGGGCTATCTATTATTACCATGCTCAAATATTAGGCTGGGGTGATATTGGCTACAATTATTTAATTGATTCCGAAGGCAATATTTACGAAGGCAGAAAAGGGGGTGATGGGGCAATTGGGGCTCATGCCTATCGTGATTCTGGTTGCAACGTAGTTCGTTTTAACGGTGCTAAAGAAGGCGTTGATTTTAATCAGGGCACTATTGGTATCGCTCTATTGGGAAATTACGAAAACAATCAGCCAAATGAAAAAGCTGTCAATTCCTTAAAAAACTTAATTGCTCAAAAAGGAGCGGAACTGGGTATCAAACCAAATGGTCGCGGCGATTTTCAAGATTTAGATAATGCGTTAAATGTAATTGGCCACAAGGACGTTGATTGTACTCTGTGTCCAGGAGACAATCTTGAGGATCAGTTAGCTAATATTAGGACAGTAGCAACAATAAGATACAAAAATTTAAGAGATGACGGAGCCTCTTTTGTACCAGTTGCTCAAGCTAAATTTGTTAAACAAAGTGCGGAAGTAATTTCCTTAGAACCCGGTCAAGAAGCAACAATTTGGGCCAAATTTAGAAACACCGGAAATTTCACCTGGCGCCGCTATTTTGAGGATACAGTATATTTGGCGTCGACTGATTATAATGATTCTAGTTTACTGCATTTGGCGGCTCTACCGGCCAATCAGATTGATTTTACGACGGCTAACGTGGAGCCCGGAGAAATTGGTAAAGTGTCTTTTACTATAAAGGCTCCGATTGACCAGCTGACTGCTACAGAATCATTCCAGCTCGTTTATGACGGGAAAGTATTGCCAGGAACATCTTTTAATATTAAAGTCGAAGTGATTGGTTTAGATTTGGCTACTGAGTTATCTTCACAGGATATTCTACCGGCTACTTTCGTTAATTCCCGGATAAAAACCACTTTTCGTTTTGTGAACAGAGGATTAACAACCTGGCAGCAGGAAGATACCTTTTTAGAAATATTCGATTTAAATTTACAACCATCTGTCTATCATGATCAATCCTGGTCGGCTAGTTCAGGCCAGATTAGTTTAACAGAAAAGGAGGTAGCCAGTGGAGAAACCGGCACCTTTACCTTTTATTTAAGATCGCCAGCCAATCCCGGTCTCTATCGTCAAATCTACCGAGTGGTTTACAACAATCAGCCGATTATTAATGGTCGACTCAACTTTATTACCAGGGTTGATTCCCACTATCAAGCCAAACTGATTTCTCAAAATATTCCACCAGCAATTTTGACCACTTGGCGGCCAAAAGCAACCATTGAATTTAAAAATACCGGAGTGGCCACCTGGGATCAAAATATACGCCTTAATGTTTATGATTTAGGCTTTACCCCTAGCCAATTTAGGGACAGGAACTGGTTAAGTCAATGCGGGCAGTTTAAAATGCTGGAGCAAACAGTGGAGCCGGGAGAAACTGCCACTTTCCGATTTACTTACCACAATGACCACGCCGGCATTTACAAGCAGATATTTCGCTTAGAACTTCTTAATCGAGATATTGTTGTGCAAAACGGCGGCTTTAATTTGATTACCAGAGTTGACAACAAATAGCTTTTTGTAATAAGCTTGATTAATATATTTAACGGTTAAGTATATGGTAGAAGGTGAAAAATACGGAGAAGAACCCAGGCCTACAATGGAAAATATGGCTGAGCAAACCGCTGCGCTGAAACAGAAAACTGCAGAAGCCAGAAGGAGACAGCTGGAGGACGCCAATAAGCAAGCAGACCAGGATGTTGAGCTGCGTCAACAGCAGCAAGATTTGGAAAGCGCTTTGACTGAAGCCCAACAAGCTTTGGCTTTTTATGAAAATCAAGAAAAAGCAGGTAGTTTAGATAGTGATGGGAGCAATAAACTAGCAGAGTTAAAAGAGACAGTGGCCAGCATCCAAGAACAGTTAGATGAAGTCAACCGTAGAGCTGAACAGATAGCCCAACAGCCTGAAGTGATGGATGAAATCCGACAAAGAGCCATAGATCAAGATAATAATATTGAACAAGAAAAAGCCAGGGAGGCCAAGCAAAAAGAGACCAATCAACATAAATTAGAAACGGCCAGGGAGCAATTTACCTCATTGCAAAAAGAAGTGAATGAAAACCTGGAAATAATATCAGCGTTGATTAATAGTGATCAATTTAAAGAGGAAATTGAAAGTAAAATAAAGCAAATTGAGAAACTGGAAAAAGCCAGATTTGGTAAGGAAAAAAAGGCCAGGGAAGCAAGATCCATTAGAGCAGAATTAAAAAAAATACGCCAGGATATTGATAGTAAATTAATACAAACGGCCAATAAAACCAGGGATTTTGGTTTTAGGCAGAAACACGCTGAAAATTCGGAAGATATCAGTTTAGATGCAATATTTACCCATTTTTATCAGTCCCGTGTTGAATCTGATGAAATAAAGCAAGAAAAAAATGACTTACAACAACAAATAGAACAATTTCGTGATGACACTATAGCAGCAACGAATGATTTAGATAAAGCCCTTGCAGAATTATTAGGTGAATATTATTAACAAAGCAGCGGCCTAATAGTAATTAAAAATATGAAAAACTCGTGCTATAGAGCTACGAGTTTTTATTATATATTTAATAATTTTTAAATTTTTTTGGTAGACCCTACCCTGTCTCTAATAAGGCCACCTTAATTTGTTATTGAGTGGTGGAGACGAGGGGAGTCGAACCCCTGACCTCCTGCATGCAAAGCAGGCGCTCTAGCCAACTGAGCTACGTCCCCAAATACCTACCAAATGTTTACCCCACCAACTAGCAGGAAGTTAAAAACCTCAATTCTTAATTACCGAACATTCCTCTAAGAAGTGGCTCAAACCAGCCACCCATAAAGATAAAACCAAGGATAATAAAACCCAAACCGATCCATTTGGTCATCATTTTAGTTCCTCCCTCGGTATGGAGATGTTCCTCGGCCCATTCAATACGGCCGAACATTCTGATAATTGGTCCAGTACCGACAATCATAATAACTCCTAAAATAATACAGCCGATGCCAAAAACATATTGCATATTAATCTCCTAAATTATTAATGGTGGGCGATGAGGGAGTCGAACCCCCGACTTCTTCGGTGTAAACGAAGCGCTCTAAACCAACTGAGCTAATCGCCCAGATTAACTCTAAACCTAGGACTTTGGACTATAAACAGCCTTTTTTGAGTTCTTTGTTTGTAGTTCTTGGTTTGTCCTTGGTGCCCAGGGCGGGACTTGAACCCGCACGCTCGAATAGAGCCAAGCTCCTCAAGCTTGTGTGTATACCAAATTCCACCACCTGGGCTCATTATCTTGGCAATTAATCTATTAAGCCTTTTTCTCACTCAACTTTTTCTTATAGCTACGCAGATAATAAAGTTTAGCCCGACGAACTTTGGCAAACTTAACAATGTCAATTTTAGTAATGGCAGGAGAATACAATGGGAAGATTTTTTCAACCCCGATTCCCTTTGACTCTTTTCTAACCAGAATAGTTGCTCCTTTTTGGCTACCACCTTTGTGGGACAGAATTATTCCTTCAAAGATCTGGATTCTTTCTTTATCTCCTTAGAAATTTTCTGATGCACTCGGACAGTTTGGCCGGCTTTTAGTTGTTTTATCTTTTCTTGGTCCATAGTTCGTATTTAATTAAGCTTGGTAATAGTATTTGTATTTTAACAAAAAGTCAACCCTACAACAACTTAGCTATAAAATATCTAATGATTCTAGACGTTTTTTCAACAAAACGGGTAAATCAATTTTGAATTCCTGCCATTTATGATTGAAATCAAAAAAGCCCAAGTAGTAAGCGTGTAAGAAGATTCGGTCTAAGTTTGATCTTACCCCTTTTGATTTATACAATTTATCCCCAACGATAGAGTGACCAATACCCTTAAAATGGACTCTAATTTGATGGGTCCGTCCCGTTTTTAAATCAATATCGACTAACGAATATTTCTTGAATTTTTCAATAACTTGATAAACGGTTATGGACGGCTTCCCTGACTGGTCATGCTTGATTTTAAATTTTCCAGGTTCGGTACTAGATCGTCCAATTGGTAGGTTAATCTTGTCCTGATCTTTCACTGGCTGACCAAAAATCAATGCCTTATACCTTTTTTTAACCTTTTTATCTTGCCATTGTTTTTTTAAATAAAAAAACATCTTATTAGTTCTGGCTATGACCATTAGGCCGGAAACATCTTGATCAAGACGATGAACAATGCCGGGTCTCAGTTTATCTTCACCTACGTTTTTTAAATTGGGGAATTTATCTAATAACCAATCTACCAAAGTAGAATCCTGGCGATGAGCATTGGGATGAACAATCAAGCCGCTTGGTTTATTAATCACCACAAAATCGGCCGTTTCCTTAATGATTTCAATTAATGAAAAAATATCCATATTGTTATTAAAAAATTCCTCAAGGAGGAATGACTTTATGGTGGGAGCGAGAGGAATTGAACCTCTGACCTTTTGCGTGTCGAGCAAACGCTCTAACCAACTGAGCTACGCTCCCCGAAAAATGATTACTAATTCCGAGAATGTTTATGGCCGATGGTACGCGTAGATGGGTTTTCCATCAAAAGTGGATCTGCCAGTATTGATGTTAGATATTGGTGGCGAAGAACCATCGATCTCATTTTACCTGCCCGCCGAACTGAGTAATTATCTGTTTCTTCTTTTTAGATTATTCCGGATTGGGTCCATGCTGGTGGGCATAGATGGACTTGAACCATCGACCCCCACTTTATAAGAGTGGTGCTCTAACCACTGAGCTATATGCCCAGATTGGGTCAGTTCGGCTCAGGCAGGCGAATAAGAATAGTCGTTTCACCACTGAGCTATCACCAGGTCGCTTTCAGCGACCGGGAATCCCGGTCTTGCGTTACGGGACCTAGGGATACGCGCCTAAGTTGTCAATTGATGTCACTAGGACTCACTAGCCAGAGGTGATAAAACACTTTAGGCTATTATCAGATTAATGTCAATAACTTTAATTTATTTTTTTACTTTAGCTGGATGAAAAATTCTGATTAGCTTACTAAACACTTTTCCTTCTGCTAATTTCATAAACATTATGGTCCAGGCCGAGAATTGAAAAACCGAAAGTATGGATCCACCCACAATGAGAGCTACGAAAAAGATGATGCCGGCAGGAACTAAAATGATATACAGACCAGTTACCGAGGCTGCAGTATAGAAAATTAGAGCCAAGAGCAAGAAAGGCAAAGCAATTAAAACGAAACCGATGAAGAAGGCAACCCCTGCCACTAGATTTACTAAGAATAGAACCACAGCCATTTCCAGACTAATTAACCAATTACGGATAAATAATCGCCAGCCTTCTTTGATAGCTTGATTAACTGATAGACCTTTAATAACCACGAAAGCAGTGGCGTATTTAGCAATAAAAGAAATAATAATGCCAATCGGAACAAAAATAATAAAGGACAGAATCATATAAGTAAATAAATGGCCGGTTGCTGCGTTTTGCAAGTAAAAATAGAGAAAAGGGGCACAACTAATTAGAAATAGCACATAGACGACCAGGCGAGAATAAAGATTCACTAAGAAAACGGGCTTAAAATAGCGCCGGCCTGTTTGAAAGCTTTCAGCAAAATTGCTCCGTTCACCTTTTTTAACTTTATGGACGTTGAAAATAATAGCTGACTGGGAAATAACAATTAGCCAGATCAATAAAAGGAATAGCATGATGATCAGAATAGTATAAACAATAGAGAGAACTGAACCATTGGAGAAGAATTGAGAAGCCTGATGAAGGATCTCCTCAAAACGGCCGGCAGCATATAAGTCTCTGATAGCCGACATGGATTCCGGTTGCTCTCTTAATCTGGTAAAGTTGTTGTAGAAAATCTCAAATTCTCCACCATTACCCAATAAAGCAGCAAATAATCCAAAGAACCATAAAAATTTATAGCGCTTGGTAACTTGCCAGGCCTTTTTTAAAATTGGTCGGTAAAATTCCATAGTTCCTCCAAATTAATTATACTTTTGATGTTGAAAATAGTTTAAGGAATTCGCCTCTTTCTATTTTTTCTTTAACTATCAGAGTTTCTGCAATTTTCTTAAGTATCGGTTTGAACTTGATAATAATATTACCTGCCTTTTTATAGGCATTATCAATGAAACGGGATACTTCAGCGTCAATTTGTTGGGCTACTTTATCTGAATAATCTTTTTCTTCATGGATTTCCTTGCCCAGAAAAATTAGCTCATCTCTTTCTCCAAAAGACCGTGGTCCTAATTTTTCACTCATCCCGTATTCCATAACTAATTTTCGAGCTAATTGGGTAGCCTTTTTAATATCATTGGTGGCACCAGTAGTGACATCTTTAAACATTTCTTTCTCAGCGGCATGACCAGCCAAGAGCACCGCCAATTCATCCAAAAACTCTGCTTTGGTAATTAGATTTTTGTCTTCACTGGGTAATTTTAAAGTATAACCAGCGGCTTGACCTCTAGAAATAATGGATATTTTGCGAACTGGATCAGTGCGCGGTAATTTATGAGCAACTAAAGCATGAGCTGCCTCGTGATAGGCGGTAATTTTCTTTTCATTTTTGGACAAAAGTTTTGATTTACGTTCCGGCCCCAACAATACTTTCTCAATGCTTTCAATACAATCGGCCATCGCGATGTATTTTTGATTTTGGCGGGCGGCTAAAATAGCGGCTTCATTCAGCAAATTAGCCAGATCAGCTCCGGTAAAACCGGGTGTTCTTTCAGCGATTTTGCGCAAGTTTACGTCTTTAGCTAAAGGTTTTTCTTTAGAATGAACTTTAAGAATAGCTTCCCGGTCATTAATGTCTGGCTGATCAATAACTACTCGTCGATCAAACCGTCCGGGTCGGAGTAAAGCCTTATCTAAAATATCAGGACGATTAGTGGCTGCCAACACGATTACTCTGGTATCTGTGTCAAAGCCATCAAGTTCAACTAGAATCTGGTTTAAAGTTTGCTCCCGCTCATCATGGGAACCTCCCAAACCGGCTCCTCGTTGTCGGCCGACGGCGTCAATTTCATCAACGAAAATAATACAAGGAGCGTTCTTTTTGGCTTTTTTAAACAGATCTCTAACCCGGGAAGCACCAACCCCGACAAACATTTCTACAAATTCGGAGCCGGAAATATGATAAAAAGGAACATTTGCCTCACCGGCTACCGCTCGGGCCATTAAAGTTTTACCGGTACCAGGTGCTCCTATGAGCATAACCCCTTTGGGAATTTTAGCGCCTAATGAAACAAATTTACGAGGTTCCTTTAAAAAATCTACTACTTCTTCAAGTTCTTCTTTAGCTTCTTTAGCTCCAGCTACGTCTTTAAAGGTAATTTTCTTTTTATCCTTAACATTGGTTTCTCTGGCCGTAGATTGACCAAAGGACATCGCCCTTTTATTGGTGCCTTGTACCTGTCGAA
>Ga0272441_10009855_pt1 | contig 14630 bp, 9 predicted proteins | sample SSMProp6N_FD_193582 | JGI IMG/M metagenome (GOLD analysis project Ga0272441, IMG submission 193582) | Marine sediment archaeal communities from Little Sippewissett salt marsh, Falmouth, MA, United States - SSM-Prop-6N | ecosystem: Environmental > Aquatic > Marine > Wetlands > Sediment ... | reverse complement strand
CAGGGCCGAGTTGACATATGCACCGCTGATCTTGCCTCGGGCAGGGATTGCATTGTCATCAATGCGACGCCAGGAGGAGAAAGTCACGTGTGCCCCTTCGTCTTTTTCAACATAGCGGCCGAAGGGGACGGAGTAGATACAAAGGTCGTCGCGGATGTCATGCAGCTTGACGCCAACAATCTCCTCGGCTTTGTAGATCAGGGGTCGAACATATACATCTTGCCGGTGCTCCTCTTTCCGCAAGAGTTCGAGTACGATATCGCGCAGCTCCTTGGGTGACTTGTCGATTTTGGCAATCAGGAGTTTCGCCGAATTCATCAGGCGCACGAAGTGATCGATGGGACGGAAGACGAAAAGCTGCTCCTGCTCTTCGTTCCAATAAGCTCGAATCCCTGCGAACGCAGCCGTTCCGTAATGCAGCGCATGGGTCATGATGCCCACTTTCGCTTCCGAATACGGCACAATTTTGCCCTGGAAATATGCATAGTTGGGAAGTGTCACGGCACGATCCTCCTGGTTGAAATACGCTTTTTACTATTCATTCGATTATGAAATTATAGGACGGGCGCAGGTCAACATCAAGCTATCCGACCAACGGGCAACCTACGATCCATGACGGAATCCTATGCGTTCCCGTTTTACATGTGATGAAATAAAAGCACCGCTCGCCTCTGCAGGCGAGCGGTGGGCTTGTACGCAACCTGATTTATGCTTCGCGGAATTCGCCTTCGACGACGTCGTCCTCTTCCTCAGGACCACTATCCGTTGATGTTTCTCCGCCCGTCGAAGGGCTTCCTTCCTGCGCATAGAGTTGTTGGCTGAGAGCGTAGCTCGCTTGTTGCACCTCTTCGGTCAGTGTCTTGATCTTGTCGATGTCTTCACCCTGCAGTGCCTCCTGCAGTTCCTTGACCTTCCCCTCGATTTTCTCGCGGTCACCTTCAGGTACTTTATCGCCCAATTCCTTCAAGGCTTTGTCGGCTTGATACGCCATGGTGTCACCCATGTTGCGGGCTTCCGCGATTTCACGGCGCTTCTGATCTTCTGCGGTATGCTTTTCGGCTTCTTCCATCATTCGTTCGACGTCACCTTCTTCGAGGTTGGTCGAAGCAGTAATGGTCACCTTTTGCTCTTTGCCGGTAGCCTTGTCTTTCGCCATGACGTTGAGGATTCCGTTTGCGTCGATATCGAATCCGACTTCGATCTGTGGAATGCCACGCGGCGCTGGCGGGATACCATCCAGCCGAAAGCGTCCTAAGGTCATGTTGTCATTTGCCATGGGGCGCTCGCCTTGCAGAACGTGAATGTCAACCGCTGTCTGGTTGTCGTCCGCTGTGGAGAATACTTCCTTCTTCTCGATGGGAATGGTTGTATTTCTCTCGATCAGGGTAGTCATCACACCGCCCAGAGTCTCGATCCCCAGAGAAAGCGGGGTGACGTCAAGCAGCAACACATCCTTGACCTCGCCTGCGAGTACGCCGCCCTGGATGGAAGCGCCGACGGAGACAACCTCATCGGGGTTGACGCCCTTGTGAGGATCCTTTCCCGTCATGGCCTTCACCAATTCCTGGATCATCGGCATACGGGTCGCACCACCGACAAGGATCACCTCATCGACTTTATCTGTTTGAATTCCCGCATCTTTCAGGACGGCCTGGAACGGTTTTTGTACACGCTCAACCAGATCCTCGCTCAGTTGCTCGAATTTGGCGCGTGTCAATTTTACCTGCAAGTGTTTCGGGCCGGATGCATCGGCTGTTACGAAAGGCAGGTTGATTTCTGTTTCGGTCACTGTAGATAGTTCAATCTTTGCCTTTTCAGCGGCCTCGCGCAGTCGTTGCAGTGCCTGACGATCTTCGCGCAGATCAATGCCCTGCTCCTTCTTAAACTCATCCGCAATGAAGTTGAGGATGCGATGATCCCAATCGTCACCACCCAGGTGCATGTCGCCGTTTGTCGCTCGGACTTCGACGACTCCATCACCAACATCCAGGAGACTGACGTCGAATGTGCCGCCACCCAGGTCGAAAACCAGGATGGTTTCATTGCCTTTCTTGTCCATTCCGTACGCCAGCGCCGCTGCTGTCGGTTCGTTGATGATACGCATCACCTCTAAACCAGCGATCTTACCAGCATCCTTTGTGGCCTGGCGCTGCGAATCATTGAAATAAGCGGGAACGGTGATAACAGCCTTCGTGACTTTTTCACCCAGGTATGCTTCTGCATCACTCTTGAGCTTGGCCAGGATCATGGCCGATATCTCTTGTGGTGTGTAGTCACGGCCGGCTGCGGGGATCTTCACGCGCACGTCATCCGCAGGACCTTTTACCACTTCATAGGAGATCATCTTACGCTCGGATTTGACTTCGTCGTAACGACGACCAATAAACCGTTTGATCGAATAAACGGTGTTCTCTGAGTTAACCACTGCCTGCCGCTTCGCGGTTTGCCCTACCAGGCGTTCTCCACTACTCGTGAAGGCCACAACAGAAGGACATAGTCTTCCGCCTTCGGCCGTGGTGATCACAGTAGGATCGCCACCCTCCATGACGGATACAACGCTGTTTGTCGTCCCAAGATCAATGCCAATAATTTTCGACATGTATTTCACCTCACAATTTCAATTCTCTTCACGCTGAAATGATACTCGATTTTCGCAAGAGGAGTATTAACATCTTGTTGGAGACATATAGGTTCTCCCTGATCACGTAACAGATATGTTACGGCAACAAAGTGCCGTTTACATTTCAAGACGCCTTGCTCGCTACAATTCCAAATGCATTATAACTGCGCTTCACTTGTAAAAAACCGACTTCTTTCAATCGCTGCACCACGCCGTCCCCCACGCCGCGGCCAGTGCGACTATGTAGATCACCCACGTAATGAAAAACCTTTCCGCCGGGCTTCAACACGCGAAAAAGCTTCTGATAAAAATCCCGGGAATACAAATCTCCTGCAAGGCTGAACGTGGGCGGATCGTGGAGGATCCAGTTAAAATACGATTCTTCGAAATTATCGACAACATCATACGCATCCCCAATCAAACGCTCGATCTTCGAATTCTGGAACAAACCCTGGGACCATGGATTGAGCTGCGCAATTTTCACGACCTCTGGATCGAGCTCGATGGTGGTCACGCGCGCGACGTACTTGACAAGTTCAATCGCCGTGTATCCCAACCCCGTGGTCGTGTCGAGGGCTCGGCCACCGCGGGGTTTGAGTGCCCGGATCTTGCTACGCGTGTCCTGCATGGGTTCGATGCCCTTAATCCGATGCATGGGAAATCCCGCCAGCAGCATCGTTGGCGCTCCATCGGTGGGCATCAGGCTGACAGGACGCTGAGTCAACTGAGAGAAAGCCTGGATCTTATAAATCCCATTATTTCGTAATTGAAAGCAACCTACATTCGATTTTCCGATCTTGGTCACGTCCATCCAGCCCAACACTTGCCCGTCAGGAAAATGAACACCTTCCGGTTCGATCTTCACCTCGATGGTAGTCAATCCGAGATCGGGTGTGATCTCGATCCGAGGTTCACTCGCTCTTTTAGCTCGCTCGAGCATCTCAGCTTGCTTATTCGACAGGACGATCAAATCGTTTTGCCTCGATTATTCTGACCATAATTTATCGTCGGAGGAATGTCTATTCAACCCGGAAAGCATGCGGACTACGTAGTCAAAGCCTACAAATCCCGGAGATTGGTGTTTACTGCACGAGTCTTTGAATCGCTATATTAGTCCAGAGCGCCTTCCCAGAGTTGTGTCACACCGGATTAAGCTTGATGATTTCGACTGTTGTTCGCCGGAGTGGAGGTTTAAACCGCCTCATTATGTTTATAGTCTTCGCTACCTCTGCACACAGTAATCTTTTTCAGGCAATTCGAGGCCACGTGTCTGAATGTGACCGAAATCGCAAGCCCGGCGATCTTGAGCCAATTGGAGAATCTCCTTCGTTGATGGTAATCCGTGCGCAGAATGTAATCGTCCCGTTCGATCATTTCCAGGATGGTCTCAAAGCGCGCACAATACCAATAACCAGCAATCTTGCAGCGTAATACCATTAACTGATCTAAATACCGCTTTCCTCTGGAGAAGTAATCCCGCGCCTGCTCAACCCGATTTCGAACCCAGGCCCGAAATGCCGGGCTGGTAACATCATTGAGATCCAGATCGGTTTCGTGGATATATTCGACGGGAATGTTGATATATCCTTCGGCAATATCGGAACACATGTCACGCAGCATGTGTGTGATGTGAGCGGCCGTAGCCGCGAAATATTGATTCCTCGAATCCGGATATGCATACGTGTTGCAGACGAAGTACTGGATGGCATCTGTCACAGCTATCCCCAACCGTGATGCGTACCACGAAAGCTCTTCCTGTGAGATCAGCCGGCCTTTACGTTGTGCGTCGAATTCGATGACCGCAAAAAAATTATGGATAAAAGACTTCAATCCGCTGTTTTCACGCCGGTCGCTATGAATGAGATCGGAGATGAGTTGTTCTTCCTGTGTCAATCCATCGACTTGAATATGGCGATATTGATCGGCAATGATCTTCTTTTGCCTTTTTATAAAAGCAAGTCGATCTGTACGGGAACTTGAGTGTTCGTCGACGACATCATCAGCCCAGCGGAAATAGGCATAGGCTTTATGACAGTCGTCCACCAAGTCTTTGTCCGCCAAGAAGCAAGCTGTGAAATAGGATTGTTTACTGCTTTCTCGCGTTATCGAACGAGCGAGTTGTTCGCTGTCATTCACCATGCACTTCCTTGTAATATGGGTAGTTGTTTATACCATGTGATATCAATGAAACGTATACGTCCATCTTGGTATGTCCTGTCGAATTACATTTTCGGCGGTTGGCCGATATTATGATCCTGTGCAATACGCTCTACAACCAGGTCTGCCGAAACCAGAACTGTTGACATGCCTGTTCCAGGATGCGTGCTGGCACCCACGAAGTATAGATTTTCATACAGCTTATGTTTGTTGTGCGGGCGCATGTACCCCATCTGGAAAAGGTCGTGGCTTAAACCATGCGTCGAACCTTTGGTTAAGTTGAGATGGGTTTTCCAATCCTTGGGAGTCAAAATTTTCTCGAATTTGATATGCGCTTCCAGGTCATCAATACCAATACTGGCAAGTCGCTTCAGGACAACCTTCCGCATCTCTTCAGCGACGATCTCCCAATCGAGCGGCTGGTCCTCGCTCAAATGCGCAATGGGTAAAGCCACCGACAAGGACTCGTGGCCTTGCGGCGCCATGGAGGGATCAATACGAGAGGGTGCATGAACATAAAAGTGTGGATTATCAGGAACCGTACCCGGAGTAAAGATGGCTTCAAACCCACTGCGAAGATCCTCACCGATAAACAAGTTATGCGGTCCGAGTTGCTCGTACTGCTTGTCCACGGCCCAGAAGAAAAGCAGTCCTGAACAACCATGTTCGCGGTTTTCGAGTCGTTCACCGAGCTTTTTATCCGGCAGGAGATGGCGGTAGACGTAGGGCAAGTCAGCGTTAGCAACGACAATGTCCGCCGGAAGGAGTTCTCCCCCGGCCAGCACGACACCCGTGGCGCTGCGGCAATTGACATCGATTCGCTCAACAGGCGTGTTGAGCATGAAGTGTACTCCTCGCTCTTCGGCGATTTTTTTCAATGCCTGGACGACAGCGTACATACCACCGACGGGAGACCATACGCCTTCAGCAAATTCGGTGTACTGCAGTAACGAGAAGATCGCCGGAGCTTCGTAAGGGCTCAGACCCATATACAGATTTTGAAACGTGAAGGCAAGCTGTAGTCGGGGGTCTTTAAAGTAGCGGCCGACGTAGCGCTGATGGCGTCTTAACGCCCTCAGTTTGAGAAGCAGAAATAGATTCCTGGGCGTCAGAAACGATCGCCAGCTGGTGAAATTTCGTTTTACCAGGTATTTCTGGGAAAGATTGTTATGCGTGTAACCCTCGGATAAGTAACGCAGAAACCCGGCGAAGCTTCCTGGTTCGATTGACTCCAACTGCTTCCGCATGGCCAATAAGTCGGAGCTTGGCGTAAAGGACAGCCCGTCTTCAAAGTGGATGTGGTAGCTGGGATCGATGCGTCGCAAATCCAGATGATCTTCGATGCGCTCACCTAAAGCGTCGAATGCGTCTTCGTAAAGTTTGGGCATCAAATACAAGGTCGGTCCAGTGTCAAAACGGTGGCCGCCTTGTTCGATCGTCCCGCAGCGTCCGCCAACTTGATTGCATTTTTCAACTACTGTGACTTTGCAGCCGGCCTGCGCGAGACGAGCTGCGGTTGCGATGCCGCCAACTCCTGCACCAACCACCACGATATTTGCTTTCTGCATAACGAGTACACTCCAATGTGTTGTTCTCGCAAATCCATTATGTAAGGGCATCTGCGGTATCTACGTACACTCATCGTCGGATGAAAGCTTGGTTATCCAACCGCGTGACGAATCACTTTCGAGCATTCCAATCCTCAGATACGGTTCATTGTAATGTTCCCTTGCGGATATTCCATGACGCAACGCTGACATCCACCACAGGCTTCGATGTCAGCCTGGTAATTCTCTTGAATTTACAGGTCCCCGATCGCGGAACACGCTTTCTGCTTACGCTTCGTCTCTACTGTACGACTTTCTTTGACTTGGTAACGAACCAGGCATTCTAACATAAGTAAGGCGCGCAACATCAAATCACCCAGATCCACGCGTGTATGCTTTCTATACGGCAAATTGGAGGAAGAGTTGCATATCGGGGATAGCAATCTGGTTGAATGGTGAAACCCGTTAAGGGCACGCGGTTTTTCTGGAATCCACTTCTGATAACGTCTCTTTACACTTTCGTCTCAGATCTTTGTTGCACCAAAGCAAGCAATATAGATGCTGCCAGTGCCAGAACCGCACCGAAGAGGAAGGGCGCGCCGGAACCAAATCCGTTCCATTGGCCGATGCCCTGCCACAGAATTCCTGCAATAAGGCTCGCCGGGAAGGCCATCAGACCAATGGCGGCGTTGTAGAGGCCATATGCCGTGCCGCGTTGCTCCGATGAAACCAGATCGGCCACGAATGCCTTCGCCACGCCTTCTGTCATGCCGTAATAAATGCCGTATGCTGCCATCAATAACCAGGCATGCCATTCGGTTTGCATGCGTGCAAAACCAAAGTAGACCAGGGCATAGAAAAACCAACCCCCAATCAACAACCGACGTCGTCCGATGCGATCCGAAAGTGCGCCTGCTGGCGTCGATACCAGTGCGTAAATCAAATTAAATACAATCAGCACGCCCAGCAAGGTACTCACAGAAATGCCGACAGATTGTGCGCGCAAGATCAGAAAAGCGTCCGATGAATTTCCCAGCGCAAAAATCACCATCACCAGTAGAAAAAAACGGAAACGATGATCGAAACCCCGCAGGCCAAGCCGCGGAGATGATTTCTCTGCTGCTTTCTTGGCAGTGGTGCTTTTCTGCGGACGTTCGACATCTCTCGCCCCAAAGCCGATGACGAGTACTGCCAGAACGGCAGGAATCATGCTGATCAATACCACCCATTGAAAGGTAGATCTAGTAAGTTCGCTTTCGTCTCGCTGCACGAGAAGGATAACGAGCAGTGCAACGACCAGTCCCAGCACCGCTCCGGCGGTATCTCCGGCGCGATGCAAACCAAAGGCCAGTCCGCGTTGCTTCTCGTCAATGCTGTCCGCGACCAACGCGTCGCGTGGCGCGGTGCGAATCCCTTTCCCCACACGATCTGTGAAACTCACCCCCAACACCCACAACCACCGATTGGCGAAATACAAGAACGGCTTGGCGCACGTCGATAGCGCATAACCCAGCACCGCCAGTCGTTTCCGCTCTCCCAGGCGATCTGATAGCCAGCCGGAATACGCTTTAAGCAAACTGGCCGTCGCTTCCGCCAGTCCCTCGATCATGCCGACGATGGAAGTGCGTACCCCCAACACGTTGAAAAGAAATAGTGGCATTAAATTGAGCAACATTTCGGAGGACACGTCGTTTAGAAAGCTGGTGACGGTCATCACCCATACGTTGCGCGGTAATTTTCGTAAAGCGGGAGTCTTTGCGGTGGTTTCTTCATTGATCATTGTAAAGCTACTCGCTTGGGAATCTCCATGTCCCCATCAATACGATTTAACACGCAGATTCTGGCCGACTTGGTCGCTATGTACTTCGAATTCTTGATTTTGTATGCCAATCATGATCCGCCAACCGGGAGTCTCGACCTGGGCGCACATCTCCCCATCATCAGGCAGCCCCAGGCAGGTATCCGGCCATGTTTCGACAGTGAATCCAATGACTTCCACATCTCCGGGATTTACATCTAAAAGTTCTGCTAGAAACCCCACTGCAGAGGCTACGGCAGGCGGAAAGGGTTCATCAACGGATGGGGAGGGTTGCGTGAGCGGGTCACCGAGCAGCCCATCGAGAAGCATAATCGTCCCGCCATCCGTGCCGGGGTATGCCACGATCAAGCGCCCCGAAGCCCAGATATTGAGTCGCTCCGGCCAAAGTAAGGATGGTGATTCAATGCCAACCTCTTCGATGACCAGCGTATCGGAGATCGCCGTGCGTGCCTCCACGCTTTCGTATTCGTAAACATAGATGATCGCCGAGTTAACCCGAAAGACTTCCGGCGTAACTTCAAGGTTTGCCGGGGCTTCGGCCGCCGTCTCAACCAGTTCGGCTCCGGCATCGCCCAGTGATTGGATGAGATCCCGCTTGTCCTCGATTTTAGCGGATTGCGGTACGACATCCCTGGCACAAGCTGATAATGCGCACATTAGCACTAATACAAAGGTCGATCCGGATCGCATCCCATTCCGACTTTCCAACAAAGCCACCCTCTTTCCATTATCCTGGATAACATTCCCACATCAATCGAATTTCAGTTATGAGTGTACATCAACCAGAATGTTTTACCATAGTGAAATTGTGCCTTTCTCGTAGTTTGTCGAGGGCTTCATTCGTAACCTTACTTGCTTGACTTTTAACAACTCGGCGACGATCTTCCCGTTCATTTTGGTTATCCCAATGGGTATAATGGACTCAGATATCTTTTTACGGGGAGGAACCAATGGCAAAGCAATCGAAATCTTCAGCAGATGAGAAGCGTTGGAGTGGTCCGCCGGAGGAATCGCGCGAGCATCTCCACTCCGCACGAAAAGAAATGAGTGCAGCATGGGAGGCGCTTTTCCCGCCAGAGTTCATTACACACCGGCGTGCTGCCAGGCGGGAACTCCTGATGGCGGCGCGTACGCTGATCGATCACGCCCTCGAGCGCCTCGAAGCCAGAGAAAACACGTAGAAGGGTGATAAATTAAGGTAAGATACAGGTCGCGAGTTAGCCGCCCTTGAACAAATTACAAAGAGAAGAGAATAATTGCCAGACTGCTCACGAGCCCGGTTATCACCACGATACTGAAGCCGCGCAGGATCGTCTTACGCAGTTCGCCGGACCCCAGAGACCAGGCCATGACAGCCTTCGCAACAGTGTTCACCAAGGCAGCCAGCACAACTGCGAATCCTGCAACTTGTGGTTGTAATTGATTGCTAGATGCCAATTCGGAAACACTGAGTGTGATGGCGTCTACATCCGTGACACCGCTGAGCGCACTGGCGACATAGACCCCCGCCTCCCCATACGCTTCGTTCGCCCACTGTACTACAATCAGGATAACGACAAAGGCCAGGGCAAATGTGATGGCCGTCGGTAGGCGTAAAGGGTTCGAGACTTCAACCGGTTTTCGTTCCTCTTGATCCCGAATGTTTCGTCTACGCCAGAGATAAAAAACCAAACCCAAATTGGCGCACAGCATGGCGACCATGGGTATCACAATGACACGCAGGAGAGGTGTGTAGACGATGGCTACCTCGATCATAATGCGGGGAAACATTACACTCGAGGTTAATAAAATACCCTGCGCCAGGATTGACGAGAGTTCCGGATTGCTCTTGCTTCTGCCGGAGAAACTGACGGTTGTCGCTGTGCTGCTCACCAAACCGCCAAGTACACCGGTAACCCCAACTCCTTGTTCGGCGCCCAGGATCTTGATCAACACGTAGCCGAAAAATCCAATACCGGAAACGAGGACGACCAGCAACCAGATCTGGTAGGGATTGATCACGTTGAAGGGGCCAAAATTGCTATTGGGAAGCAGCGGCAGCACGACTGCCGTGATCAGCAAGAACTCCAGTATCGCCCGCAAATCACCAGCACTCATGCGGCTGGTTAGATTGCGCAGCGTGGGCTTGAGCGCCAGGACCAACGCCGTGATGACACCCAGCGCGGAAGCAAGCTCGAATTCCCCCCAGACGACCAATGCACCGAGCAACGGCACGCTGATCGCCGCGATTTCTGTGGTAATTCCCTCCTCATGCTTGCGTATGATCTCTCCCAGATAGCTGGCCCATACCAACAAGATGATCCCAATATATGCGGCGAGAAAGGGTAACATCCCATAATCTTCAACCAAATAAGCCCCAATTGCGCCAAGCAATGACATCAGCGCAAAGGTGCGAATTCCTGCGAAGTCATCTTCGCCTGTCCGCTGCTGGACGAACTCACGCTCCAGACCGATAAGCGCGCCAATTAACAAGGCTACGGCAAAACGCCACCAGGGTTCAAGATTAAGCAGGTTCTCCAATATGGTTCTCCTCTTTTTCCGACACGTTGCTTCCAGGTCCTGTATCCTTCGGCCTAGAGTATACTAAACAAGTCAAACGTACTGCAATTTGCAAATGCAGGCATGACCTGGCACTTAGCGCACAGGAAAAACCAGGGGATCCCGAATACTCACACGATGAGTATCACGGATTCCATCTGCTGTCTTGCAGTTTCAGCCACGCAAGGTCAAAAGCAGTGCAATGGCTCCCAGCCCATAAGCAACACCGCCAAGTGTGTACTCTCCATTAACGTAAACAAAGCTTCCAGCCAACAGCAAAGCGGCAAATACTATGGATCCCACAACGCGGTTGGCGGCTTTTGTCAATCGCAGGAATTGCCTTTCCAATTCCGGAGTGAACCTGGCGGTAACCGTCACTTCACCTCGTTCGATTTTGGACAGGGTCCTTTCCATGCGGGCCGGCAATCTGGCCAGGGCTTGGATTTGTTCCATCAGCGCTGGCAACAATTCATTAATCCAATCACCAGTTTCTTCAGTCAATAATCCCTCCGCAAATGGACGCAAACTATTAAAGAAATTAAATTCCGGATTGAGTCCGACGCACATACCCATCAGGATACTTAGGCAGCGTCCGAAAAATAGCAAATCGGCCGGCACTTGAAAGGGCATTTCATACAATACGTCGCGAAACTCGCGCACCATTTCCCGCATGTCTTCTGGATGGGTCTGGATGATCTCACGCATGCTTTTGCCCCAGAGTTTTCCAAGCATGGCTTCTTCGACTTCGCGAATACGCTTGAGATCTGCGCCTGGCAGCAAAACTCCCAGGCGTTGATAACTCTGCATCATTCGGTCAACATTGCCAGTTCCTATCGCAATTACAGCATCACGCAATCCTGCGATGGCTTCGGGGCTAATTTGTCCGACCATGCCAAAATCAACGAATACCAAACGCCAATTACCACCGTCAAGGGGCTCAACGAACAAGTTACCGGGATGGGGATCAGCGTGAAAGAAGTGTTCATCGAAGATTTGATGGAGATAGGTGCGCAGGAGACGATCGGCGACTTCGTCTAACTGCACACCAGTTGCTTCGATAGCAGCATAATCCGTGATTTTGATGAAATAGACATCTTCCAACAGCAGGACTTCTCTGGTCGATTGCTGAAGATAGACCTTTGGAATGCGAACAGTCTCATCCTCGGCAAACATCTCAGCGAAACGAAGGGCGTTCTCAGCCTCGGCGCAGTAATCGACCTCACGCCAGAGTGTTTGACTGAATTCTGTGAAGATGGCATCCAGGTCTGCGCGGCGATTGATGGGAGGATAGCGCTTGATCCAGCGCATAACCATCCTCAATGCATCCATGTCGATTTCAATCAGCGTTCGGATACCCGGGCGTTGGACCTTGACAACAACTTCATCACCCGCAGGCAGGCGGGCGCGGTGAACCTGTCCCAGGGAAGCCGAAGCAAGCGGCTGTGGATCGATCCATCCAAAGCATTCTTCCATGGGGCATCCAAAGGATGCTTCGATTTTTGCCTGTATAGACTCGAAGGAGTCCGGGGGAACTTCATCTTGCAGACCGGCAAGTTCATCCGTGACGACTTCCGGGAGAACGTCCAGGCGCGTGGAGAGGAATTGACCGACTTTGATCCACAGCCCTCCCAGGCGTGTCGCCAGTATTCGGAATCTGTGGGCGTGACGCTGGTATCGTCTCGAGGCTGTACGCCGCGCCAGTGACCGCAGTCCAATTCGACGCAGCAGTAGATCCCACATTAAAACACTCAATGTTATCCGTGCAAAGAAGAACATCACACGCAAATAACGCATGCGATGCGAAACGCTGTGCAGCAGACCTTTTTCGGATTTCATCGGATTGACCGCTATATCCGCCTGGCATTATGAGAGTGACTTATGCGGGTTGACCTTTCGTACTGCGCTGTGATCGATTCACGAATATCTTTGTCAATTCGGCTACGATGGCCGGCACGAAAAGAAGCGGGAGAATCATGCGCCAGTGCTGCCATTCAAGTCCCACGGTGTCAAAAGCCACTTGTAAGAATGGAACGTAAATCACGATCAGTAGCATGACTAAAGAAGTGACCACCGCCATGAACATGACTTTATTGGTAAAGAAGCCTGTGCGCAGTATCGGATATCTCTCCGATCGAGCAGTCAGTGCACGCAGCAATTCGGAGGCCGAAAGGGTCACGAAGGCCATGGTGTCGGCGAGCATGGAACCTTCGGATTGAATTCTGAGTCCCCACAGGTAGGCTACCAGGGTCACTCCGGTGATAGCCACCGTCTGAATGGCGATGCGAATGCGCATCTCTCTATTAATGATGGACTCGGTCGTCGGACGCGGCGGGCGGGTCATCGTGTCGGGATCACCTTTTTCCACGCCCAATGCCAGCGCCGGAGCGCCATCGGTGATGAGATTGAGCCAGAGAAGTTGAATTGGCGTTAATGGCGAGGGCAGTCCGGCCAGAACTGCGATGAATATGACCGCGATCTCTGCCAGATTGCATGAAAGCAGGTAAAAGACGAATTTTCGAATGTTGGAGTAGATCACGCGTCCTTGCTCGACGGCGGCCACGATACTGGCGTAGTTGTCGTCGGTCAGCACCATGTCGGCCGTTTCTTTGGCTACATCTGTGCCGGTGATGCCCATCGCTACACCAATATCCGCCCGTTTCAAGGCCGGTGCGTCATTCACTCCGTCACCGGTCATTGCGGTTACTTCATCGTTGTGTTTGAGCGCGTTTACGATACGCACTTTGTGTTCCGGCGAGACGCGTGCGTACACATCGACTTCCGTCACCTCGCGTTGAAGCTCGCTATCATCAAGCCGATTCAAATCGGCCCCCGTCAATACCCGATGGCCAGGCTGCATCAATTCGATCTCTTCTGCAATGGCGCGTGCTGTGTCGGGATAATCCCCGGTGATCATCACGGTGCGAATGCCGGCCTGGCGTGCGGTCCGGATCGCCGAGCGCACTTCCAGGCGCGGTGGATCAATCATTCCCATCAAACCCACGAAAATAAAATCGCGTTCCACTTCTTCCGGTGTAACATCGACCGCCACATCCGGCTCCACGCGGTAGGCCACGGCCAACACTCGCAGCGCCTGCTGCGCCATATTTTCATTCATCTGCAGGATGCGGTTTCGCATGTCGTCGGTCAACGGTACGGCTTTATCGTTGATATTCTGGTATTGTGTGCATAAATCAAGAACTACATCAGGAGCACCTTTAATCGCGGCGACTTCCCATTCCTGCAGTTCGTTGTCATAAAACGGGCTGGCATCTTCCGGATGTGGTTCCTGGATACGATGAACCGTTGTCATACGCTTGCGTGTCGAATCGAAAGGAATTTCTTCGATGCGCGGGTATGCGCGCGCGAGACTATCGCGATCTGCGCCAGCTTTCGCTGCTGCGACGACCAAAGCCGCCTCCGTAGGGTCACCCACTACGCGTGGTGCCGTGACTCCATTCTCGTCTTCGCTGATCTCTAACTGCGCATCGTTCGCCAACGCGCCTACCCATAGCGCGGTTGTGGCTGCAGGGTAGGTTTTTAGATCGATTGGCTTGCCATCCACAACAAAGTCGCCTACAGGTTCGTAACCGCCCCCCGTAATTTCGAATTCAACGCCGTCGACCCACAGTCGTGTTACCGTCATTTGATTCTGGGTCAGCGTTCCTGTTTTATCGGAACAAATTACCGTTGTGGAACCGAGTGTCTCGACGGAGGCCAGTTTGCGAATGAGGGCATGTTTCGTGATCATCTCGCGCATTCCCAGGGCGAGGGTGATGGTGACCACAGCCGGGAGTCCCTCCGGAACGGCCGCAACCGCCAAACTAACTGCCACCAGGAACATGTCCAGCGGATCAACGCCGCGCATCCATCCGACGACAAATACGATGCCGCAAATCACCAGGGCGGCCCAGCCCAGTAATTTGCCGAGTTGGTCCAGCCGGCGCTGCAG
>Ga0272441_10009854_pt1 | contig 14631 bp, 23 predicted proteins | sample SSMProp6N_FD_193582 | JGI IMG/M metagenome (GOLD analysis project Ga0272441, IMG submission 193582) | Marine sediment archaeal communities from Little Sippewissett salt marsh, Falmouth, MA, United States - SSM-Prop-6N | ecosystem: Environmental > Aquatic > Marine > Wetlands > Sediment ... | reverse complement strand
TTCTTGCTCCTACTGTTTTCTTGGGTCCTTTTCTTGTTCTCGCATTAGTTTTAGTTCTTTGACCCCTCACTGTCAATCCCTTTCGATGTCTTAGACCTCTATATGACCCTATGTCCATAAGCCTTTTTATAGAGGTGGTAATTTCACTTCTACATTCTCCTTCTACTTTATAATTTTTATCAATAATTCCCTTTATCTTATTTATTTCTTCTTCGGTTAGATCTTTTGCCCTGGTATCCAAATTAACTTTTGATTCCTTTAAGATGGAACGCGCGCTGGTAATTCCAATTCCATAAATATAAGTTAAAGCATATTCTATTCTCTTATTTCTAGGTAAATCTACTCCAGCTATTCTGGCCATATCTTAAAATATCCTCCTTTAAAATTATTTCCCTTGTCTCTGTTTGTGCTTTGGATTACTACAAATTATTCTTATTTTACCTTTTCTTTTTATTATTTTGCATTTTGCACACATTCTTTTGACTGATGATCTTACTTTCATTTTTCCTTCCTCCACACTTATTATATAGTATCTCGTCGTTCGTATCTTGTATCTCGTTAGAAAATTTATTTTACTTATATAATCATTTATTATCAAATTGAGTATTTAAAGCGAAAAGCGTAAAGCCATAAATCAAAAACTATCTTAAAATTGCTTGAGTATCCAGAATTTAGGAGCCAGGGATCTGGTTTCTGAATTCTATCTTTTTTACGAGATACGATTCACAAGATACGAGATACTAATTTACAATCTATATACAATTCTACCTTGGGTTAAATCATAAGGTGACATTTCTACTTTCACTCTGTCTCCAGGTAATATTCTAATAAAATGCATTCTAATTTTACCTGAAATATGAGCTAATATTTCGTAACCATTTTCCAGTTCAACCCGAAAAGTAGCATTCGGCAAGGATTGAATGACTTTGCCTTGCATTTCTATACACTTTTCTTTTACCATTAATTATTCCTCCGCCTAAATTCTTTTCACTTAAACTATCTGCAAAGGGCTATTTATTTAGAGACTAGTTAGTATTTCATTACCATCTGTAGTTATAGCAATAGAATGTTCAAAATGTGCCGATTGGCTTCCGTCTTCTGTTACAACTGTCCATCCATTATTACACAGTTTTGTTTTATAACCACCAATATTTACCATAGGTTCAAGTGCTAGAACCATTCCTTCTTCCAATCTTAAACCAGTATTAGAAACACCATAATTCGGTATTTGTGGTTCTTCGTGCAAATAACAACCGACTCCGTGACCTACATATTCTCTTACTACAGAAAAATTTGATTTTTCTACTGTTTGTTGGATAGCAAAAGAAATATCACCCAATCTGTTACCTATAATGGCTTTTTCTATACCTTTAAACAAAGATTGTTTGGTTATTTCTAAAAGTTTTTGTTCTTCTGGTCCTATTCTACCTACGGGAACTGTAATTGCAGTATCGCCATAGTAGCCTTCTAAATTTGTTCCAATATCTATACTTACAATATCTCCTTCTCTTAATCTTCTCTTTCCAGGAATACCGTGAACGACTTCTTCATTTATAGAAACACATATAGAATGCCGGAATTCATTTTTTCCCATTCTATAACCTTTAAACGCAGGTTTTGCTCCGTGTTTTATTATATAGTCCTCAGCAATCCTATCCAACTTTAAAGTACTAATTCCCTCTTTTATATTTTCTAATATTTTATTTAAGGTATTTGCAGCTAACTTGCAACTCTTTCTTATACATTTAATTTCTTCGCGAGATTTTAATATTACCATTAATCTATTTATGCATTCCTTGTAATATTTCCTTGATCGCTAAAAAAGCATTCTTGCTTAAATTAGCATCTATCACTTTTAGTAATTTTTTTTCTTTATAATATTTTTTTAAGGGTGCAGTTTGTTTAGCAAATACTTCTAATCTATGCTTTATAGTCTCTTCTTTATCGTCCTCTCGTTGATACAACTCTCCGTTGCAAATATCACAGGTATTATCTTTTCTAGGAGGATTAAATGCTAAATTATAATTAGTACTACACTTTCTGCACACTCTACGATTAGATAATCTTTTTATTATTTCGGAAAAAGGTATCTCAAAGTAAAATACATAATCAATATATTCATTGAGCTCTTTATTTAATTTTTCTAATGAATTTGCCTGTTCAATGTTTCGAGGGAAGCCATCAAATATATAACCATTTTTACAATCTTCCTGTTTTATTCTTTCTTTGATTATTTCCATAACAATATGGTCAGGTACTAAACTTCCTTTTCTCATAATATTCTCAACTTCTATGCCTAGCTTATTTTTTTTATCTACTGCTTCCCTTAAGATTACTCCTGTTGAAATTATTGGAATATTAAATTCTGCCTGTAACTTTTTTGCTACTGTTCCCTTTCCTCCTCCCGGAGGACCTAACAAGATTAACTTCATAAACTTCCCTTCCCTTTTAAGTCAACAATCCTGCTCTAACTTATCCTTAGCAAGTGGTCGATAGTATCAGATAAAAGTCTTTTCTTTTTCTTCAACTAGTTAACCAACTAATTAAATACTAAAGATTCAAATTAGTTTACAAAAAACTATTTCTTAATAAATCCTTCATAATGCCTCATTAGCATGTGTGATTCTATTTGTTGAACGGTTTCTAAGGCCACTCCTACCATAATTAACACAGACGTTCCTCCGAAATAGAAAGTAGTAATTCCTGTTATTTTTATTAAAATATTAGGCAAAATAGCAATTATGGCCAAAAATAATGCTCCGCTAAGCGTAATTCGAGTCATTATATGATCAATGTAGACAGTAGTATTTTTCCCCGGTCTTATTCCAGGGACAAAACCTCCATATTTTTTCATATTATCTGCTATATTAGCAGGGTTAAAGGTAATGGCTGTATAAAAAAAAGTGAATATTATAATTAATATAGAATACAAAATTAAATATAAAGGCTCCCCCGGTGAAAGAGCTTCAGCCAGACTTTTCATAAAAGGTATATTTTGAAAAAATTGTGCAATAGTAGCCGGAAAAAGCAATATTGCAGAAGCAAATATTATCGGAATAACTCCAGCTTGATTTACACGTAAGGGAATATGCGTCCCTTGTCCACCATACATTCTACGTCCTATTACTCTTTTTGCGTATTGAACCGGTATTCTTCTCTGGCCTTTTTGAATAGCAATAACTCCCCCAATAACAACTATTAAAATTACAAATAAAGTTATCAGCGGTAAAATTCCAATTTCTCCAACTTGTAAAAGTTGAATGGTTTGCACAAGTTGGGAGGGAATTCTAGCAATAATTCCAGCAAAAATAATTATAGAAATACCATTACCAATACCAAAATCAGTAATCTGTTCACCTAACCACATTAAAAAACAAGTTCCAGCTGTTAGAGTAATTAACAATAAGAATCTAAAACCAAATCCTGAAATCATCAATACGCCCATATTTTGCAGCCAAACACTTATTCCGAAAGCCTGGACAATTGCTAAAAATACTGTTGCATAACGAGTAATTTTAGTTATTCTAGTCCTCCCTTCTTCCCCTTCTTTAGCCCATTGTTCTAAAATTGGCACTACGGATTGCAAAAGACTCATAATAATTGATGCATTAATATAGGGCATTATTCCTAAAGCAAAAATAGAAAAACGACTTAATGCTCCTCCGGCGAATAGGTCAAAAAACCCTAATATTCCTCCTTGAGCAAATAGATTAGCCATTGCTTCTTTATCTATCCCCGGTAAAGGTAGATGACTCCCCAGTCTAACCACAACCAACATTCCCAAGGTAAATAATAATCTTCTTTTTAAATCTGGAATCTTAAATAAATTACGTAAAGTGTCTAACAATTATACCACCTCTATCTTCCCACCAATTGATTCAATCTCGTTTACCGCTTTCTGGCTAAATTTATTTGCTTTGATAGTTAATTTCTTGTTTAAGCCACCTTTAGCTAATATTTTTACTCCATAACTTACTTTTTTTATAATTCCCTTATTAATTAATTCTTTCTGAGTAACTACATCATCATCTTCAAATATATTTAATCGTCCAATATTTACAATACTATAATTTTTTTTGAATATGTTGGTAAAGCCTCTTTTAGGAACTCTTCTATAGAGAGGCATCTGGCCGCCTTCGAAACCCGGTCTAACTCCACCACCCGAACGGGAATTTTGCCCCTTTGATCCTCGGCAGGAAGTAAAACCATGACCTGAGCCACAGCCTCTCCCTAATCTTTTCCGCTTTTTAACTGATTTAGGAGCCGGGAATAAATTATTTAATTTCATTACTTGTTACCTCCCTTGGTTGTAATCGTTGCCTATACATTTCCAATACACTTTTTCCTCTTAATTTTGCTACGTCTTTCGCATCCTTTAAACTTAAAAGAGCATCCATGGTAGCTTTGGCAATATTCAAATTATTATCACTCCCTAAGGACTTAGTTAAAATATTTTGATATCCTGCTGCTTCTAATATCGCTCGAACAGAACCACCAGCAATAACTCCGGTTCCAGGAGAGGCTGGTTTCATAAAAACCCTAGCAGCTCCATATCGTCCTATAATTGTATAAGGGATAGTTCCTTTTTTTATTCTTACTTTTATCAAACTCTTCTTTGCCTTTACTCCCCCTTTTTTAATTGCCTCAGAAACGTCCTTGGCTTTTCCATAGCCTAGGCCTACTATTCCTTCACCATTCCCCACTACAACCATAGCCGAAAAGCCAAATCTTCTTCCACCTTTTACAACTTTACTTACTCTATTTACAAAAATAACTGCCTCGTTTAATTCTAAACCTTCAGGGTCTATCTTTAGCACTTATCCACCTCCTCTCCCATTTTTTCTTAATATAGTTTTTGGTTCTAGACTTTTTTTGCTAAATTCCTCTTATTTCTGAATTTATATTAAAAAACTATCTTTCCTTTTCTAGTACTTTCAGCGACAGCCTTTACTCTGCCGTGATAGAGGTAACCTCCTCGGTCGAATACTACTTTTTTTATGCCTTTTTCCTCTAACTTTTTAGCTAACAAGCTGCCAAGCATGTCAGCAGCCTTTACGTTCCCATGATATTTTTCTTTACTCTTTATTTCTGGATTAAGTGTAGATAGAGAAACCAATGTTATCCCTTTTCTATCATCAATTACCTGGGCGTATATATGCTTTAGACTCCTGAAAATACATAATCGCGGCCTTTCGCTACTACCCAATATGTTTTTACGTACTCTTTTATGCCTTTTTATCCTAGCTAATCTTTTACTTATTTCAGCCAATTTTACCACTCCCTTCCTATAAAATAGTTGTTAGTGAATAGCCATTCCTATTGCCTATCCAAGCATCGCCTGAAGAAAACCAGAATTAAAGAACGTGAAAGCGATATATTGTGCCCGAAGCGCAAGAAAATACGACACACCGTGTCTTAACCCGGTATTAATTCTTTAACTAATTAACCAGCTAACGAATCAAATTAATTGATATTGATTATTTTGTTCCAGTTTTACCAACTTTTCTTCTTACTGTTTCATTAATATATCTTATTCCCTTTCCCTTATAGGGCTCTGGTTTTCTTATTAATCTTATTTTAGCTGCAGTTTCACCTACTAGCTGTTTATCAATGCCTTTGACTTTAATTATCTTTTGTTTTTCCACTTCGAATTCAATTCCTTTTGGTGGGTCAACATTTGCGGGATGAGAATACCCTATTTGAATAACCATTTTCCCGCCTTCAATGGTAGCTCGATAACCTACTCCCTGTATTTCCAGTGTTTTTTCAAAACCTGAAAACACGCCTTCAACTAAATTATTTATCAAGCTTCTAGTCAATCCATGTAAAGATCTGTGAAATTTATCATCGGAAGGCCTGGAAACATAAATTTTGTTTTCTTCTATCTTTACCTGAATATCTGGATGAATGTTTCTCTCTAAAATACCTCTTTCTCCGGAAACTTTTATCCTATTATTATTCAATTCAACTTTAACTCCTTTAGGAATAGTTATTGGCATCTTGCCTATCCTGGACATATAAAACCTCCCATTTTCGTATTGCGTATCGCACGTGGCGCAGCAGGCGGCAGAGCATATCTTATTTCTTATTGCGACTCTACCCCGCTCCCTTTTAATATCATTAAGAGGGATTGTAATAAGTCTGCCCCTGAGAAAGCAGAAGAAGCGATCTTCTGAATTCTGACTTCTGGCTTTTTCTCTTTACTATATAGATTTACAAATATAATAGGTTAAATTCAAAAAAGCACGATATACACAAAATTTACCTTTTTATCTTCTAAATCCTTACTTTTAAACTTTTGAATGCTAAATTTTTTACTATATACTATCGGCTAATTTATTTACCAAATATAACAAATTACTTCTCCGCCAAGATGACGCTGTAAAGCCTCTTTACCAGTCATTATACCCTTGGAGGTAGAAATGATAGCGATCCCAAGGCCACCCAATACTTCCGGAATCTCATCTTTTTTTGCATAGACTCTCAACCCAGGCTTACTAATTCTTTTAAGGTTATTAATGGTCTTTTCTTTATTGATATATTTTAAATAGATGGTCAATTGACCTTGTTTCTTATCATCTCTATATTTATAGTCTCTAATAAAACCTTCGTCTTTTAATATACGAGTAACTTCTAATTTTAATTTTGATGATGGTACAATTAAAGAATCATGCCGCACTTTGTTGGCATTTCTAATTCTAGTTAGCATATCAGCAACAGGATCCGTTATAACACTCATATATAATATCCCCCTCTCTTTTAAATCCAAATCATTATAATAGATTTCATTAAATATAACTTTTACCAGCTTGATTTAGTTATTCCTGGCAATTCTCCTCTGTGGGCCATTTTCCTGAAACATATTCTACATATGCCAAATTTTCGCATATAACCTCGAGGTCTTCCACAAATATTGCAACGAAAATATTTCCTTACCTTATAATTGGGTTCTTTTTTTGCTTTTACTACTAGGGCTGTTTTGGCCACACTATTTCCTCCTTTTTAGTTGGTTAATTAGTTAACGGGTTAGTTAGTTGATGAATCGAATTAACTGCTCAATTACACAGCATCTAACTATCTCACTAAGCAATTTTATACTTTTATAGTTTTCTAATCCTATTATATAATTTATAAATAAAAAGCATCATATCTTAAAAACTCTCCGCGATAAGGAATATACCCCCTATTTCTTAAAAGGAACACCCATTAATTCTAAAAGGGCTTTCCCTTCTTCGTCATTTAAGGCACTTGTTACAATAGTAATATTCATTCCTAAAGTATTAGTTACTTGATCAAAATCTATCTCAGGAAAAATTAACTGTTCCTTTATACCTACCGTATAATTTCCTCTTCCATCAAAAGAATCAGAAGGAATACCTCTAAAATCTCGAATTCTGGCGATAGCTATATTGATAAATTTATCTAAGAATTCATACATTTTATCACTCCGTAAGGTAACTTTGCAACCTACTGGCATATCCTTTCTAACTCCAAAGTTAGATATAGATTTTTTTGCTCGGGTGGTGACAGGCCTTTGTCCGCTAATAACCGCTAATTCCTTGATTGCTTCATCCATAATTTTTGAATCTTTTATAGCACTTCCTAACCCCATATTAATTATGGTTTTTTGTAATCTGGGAACAGCCATCACGCTTTTATATTTAAATTTTTTCATCATCTCTGGTACAACTTCTATCAAATATTTATCTTTCAATCGGGGCATAGTTCAACCTCCTAAACCTTATCTATTATTTCTCCGCATTTTTTACATACTCTCACTCTTTTGCCCTCTTTAATTCTCTCTCTTCTAATGCCAGTAGGAGTATTACATTTGTTGCAAATTAATCTGATATTTGAAGCATGCAATGCACCTTCCTGTTTAACTATTCCGCCTTGAGGAACCTTTTGGGTGGGCTTAGAGTGTTTTTTTAAAAAATTAACACCTTCAACTATTACTTCCATCTTTTTGGGGAAAATACGAACAATTTTTCCTTTCTTACCTTTATCTTCTCCAATGATAACTAAAACCGTATCACCTTTTCTAAAACCAATTTTATTATTAGCCAAATCGCTATCCCTCCCTTTTTATACTACCTCAGGCGCTAGTGAAATTATCTTCATAAAATTTTTATTTCTTAATTCTCGGGCAACCGGTCCAAATATTCTGGTCCCAACCGGTTCATTTTGATTATTAATAATAACTGCTGCATTATCGTCAAACCTGATATAAGAACCATCTGATCGACCAAGTTCTTTTCTGGTTCTTACAATAACCGCCTTAATAACTTCACCTTTTTTACAGGTTCCTCCTACTGCTGCCACCTTAACTGAAGCAACAATAATATCTCCTATCCTAGCATATCTCCTTCGGGAACCGCCCAACACCTTTATACATTGTATCTCTTTAGCACCTGAATTATCCGCGACAAATAAACGCGTTTGCATTTGTATCATCTTAACTACCTTCTCTCCTTAATCATAATTAGTATATAGTCGTTAGTGAATAGTAATTCGTATTGCGTTAAGAATATCAGAATTCAGAAAAAAGACATTATGCATTATTGTTCCTAGAGCATAAGAAGATACAGTATGCCTTTACTGACAATACTTTAATAAGTTAACCAGTTAATCGGGTAACAAACTAAGCAATTATATACGCTAGAATACGAGATACGATTCACGAGATACTAGACACGAATTCAATTTTGGCTTTTTATTTTTCATTTTATCTAGTAAATACTATTCGCTATTTAATCTTATTTACCTTACTTCGTTTTTTCTAAAATTTCCAAAACTCTCCACCGTTTTCTTTTACTTAAAGGCCGAGTTTCAGCAATTTTCACCTTATCTCCGATACTGCAGATATTTTCTTGATCATGTGCCATAAATTTAGTTGATTTTTTTATCCTTTTTTTGTAAAGAGGATGTGATACCAGGTATTCAACTTTTACAACTATACTCTTTTCCATACCATCACTTACAACTTTCCCAATTTTTGTTTTAATTTTATTCCCGGACAGCATTTAACCCTCCTTTTTATTTCAATTTACTTTATCTTTTTCTAATTCAATTTCTCTTAAAATTGTTTTTGTTCTGGCAATATTATGTCTTACTTCTTTTAGTCTTGTATAATTACCTAATTGTCCTGTAACAGCTTGAAATCTCAAACTAAATAATTCATCTTTAAAATCAGCCAGCTTCTTTTGTAATTCTTCTAATGATAAATCTCTTAATTCAATTGCTTTCATTTATTCCACCACCTGTTCGTCTCTGGAAAGAAAACGAGTTTTTATGGGTAATTTATGGGCGGCTAACCGCATTGCTTCTTTAGCTAAATTTAGCTCAACTCCGCCTAATTCAAATAATACCTTTCCGGGTTTTACTACTGCCACCCAATGGTCGGGGGCTCCTTTTCCTTTACCCATCCTGGTTTCTGCTGGTTTTTTTGTCACTGATTTATCAGGAAATATTCTTACCCAAACTTTTCCACCTCTTTTTACTGCATGAGTAATAGCAACTCGGGCTGCTTCTATCTGGGCACTGGTTATCCAGTGGGGCTCTAACGCCTGCAAACCAAAATCTCCAAAAGCAATAAAATTTCCTTTATGGGCATATCCTTTCATAGTACCTCTATGTGTTTTCCGGTATTTTGTCCTAGTTGGTTGTAACATCTTTCCGTGCTCCTTCTCTACTTAAATCTTCTACCTTTTCGTCCGTAAAAACCTTGTTTGCTTCTTCCTGAGTAGATTTTTCTTTGTTTTTTACTGGGAGTATTTCTCCTAGGAAAATCCATACCTTAACACCAATTTTACCATAAGTAGTATTAGCTTCGGCAAGATTATAATCTATGTTCGCTCGCAAAGTATGGAGAGGCAACCTACCTTCTAAATGCCATTCAGTTCTTGCTATTTCAGCTCCACCTATTCTACCTGAACAAGATACTTTTATTCCTTCAGCACCCATTTTCATGGTCCGACTGGCTGCCTGTCTCATTGACCTTTTGGTAGAACCTCTTCTTTCCAGCTGTTCCGCGATACTTTCGGCAACTAACTTAGCGTCTAATTCAGGTTTTTTTACTTCAATAATTTTTATTTGCAAATCACTTTTTACAAATTTAGAGAGTTCTTCTTTTAATTTAGTGACTTCTGAACCTTTTCGACCTATTACAATACCTGGCCTTGCGCAACTAATTGTTAACCTCACTCGATCAGCTATACGCTCAATTTCGATGGAAGAAATCCCAGCATGTTTTAAACGATTCTCAATATATTGTTTTATTTTGTAATCCTGATATATATTTTCTGCATAACCTTTTTTTGCAAACCACTTATCATCCCAACCTTTTATAATTCCAATTCTTAATCCTTTTGGATGTACTTTTTGACCCAATTACTTCCCCTCCCCTTTATTATCAACTATAATGGTAATATGGCTAGTTCTTTTCCTTATTTTGCTTGCCCTACCCATAGCCCGAGGCCGAAATCTTTTCGTTATAGGTCCATCATCAGCATAGGCTTCGGATATATATAAATCTTCTACGTTTATATCATTATTATTTTGTGCATTATAAATCGCAGAATTTAAAACATTGTATACCATTTTAGCTGAACGGTTAGGAAGAAACTTCATAGTTAAGAGAGCTTCACCAGCATTCTTACCCCGAATAATATCCAAGACCTGTCTTCCCTTGCGAGCCGATATAGGTAAATATTTACCTACAGCCTTTATACTCATTATTTTCCTCCTAATTTATTTAATTTACTTTTCTGTTATAATCAACATTAAATATTTGGTAATCTTTAACAAATTTAAATAAAATTTCTTAACTTAACTTTATAACTGATGAAAAGATTTTTTAAATATTTTAATAACTAATATTATTTACTACTTTATCGAGGTTGATCTTTCAGTATGAGCGCTATGTCCCTTAAAAATTCTAGTAGGAGAAAATTCTCCTAATTTATGACCTACCATGTTTTCGGTAATATATACTGGGATATGTCTTTTGCCATTATGTACAGCAATGGTATGTCCAACCATTATAGGAAAAATCGTTGAACTTCTAGACCATGTCTTAATGATAGTTTTCTTTCTCTTCTGATTTAGTTCTCTAATTTTACTTAATAATTTTTCATCAATGTAAGGTCCCTTTTTTAAAGATCTAGACATCTAAAATAACTGCCTCCCTTATTTACTATTTTTTCGTCCTTCTTTTTACAATATATCTATCTGAAGCTTTATTCTTTTTTCGGGTCTTATACCCCTTTGATGGTATACCGGTTGGAGAAACGGGATGTCTGCCTCCAGAACTCTTTCCTTCTCCACCACCCATAGGATGATCAACGGGATTCATGGCTACGCCTCTAACCGTTGGTCTAATCCCTAGCCATCTACTTTTACCTGCTTTACCATGAGATAAATTTTCATGAGTAAGGTTACCGATTTGCCCAATACTGGCTTGACACTCCAAATGAATTAACCTTACTTCCCCAGAAGGTAACCTAACATGAGCGTATTTTCCTTCTTTGGCCATAAGTTGAGCTACTGCTCCGGCTGAACGAACTAATTTGCCGCCTTGTCCTGGTTTTAATTCAATATTATGAATTAAGGTACCAGTAGGGATATCTTTTAATGATTTTGAATTTCCTACTTTTATATCCGCATCTTTTCCGGATATAATTACATCTCCCACTTTTAAATTTGCCGGACATAGGATATATCTTTTTTCTCCATCGTAATATTTGAGTAAAGCAATTCGCGCTGAACGATTAGGATCATACTCAATACTAGAAACCTTTGCCGGAATTCCTTCTTTTCGATTCCTAAAATCTATTATTCTATACTTTCTCTTACTTCCACCGCCTTGATGCCTAACTGTCATTCTGCCTTGATTATTTCTTCCGCCTCTTTTTTTAAGTCCTACGGTAAGAGATTTTTCTGGCTTATCAGTAGTTATTTCATCAAAGGTTGAAATGGTCATAAATCTTCTCCCAGGAGAAGTAGGTTTGAATTTTTTTATCTCCGCCATTTAAACTACACCATCCTTAAATATCTTTTTAAGCATTAGATATTTTCTAATTCTTTAATTTTTTCACCCTCTTTTAGGGTAACTATCGCTTTCTTCCAATGCGATGTCTTTCCAGAGTATTTTCCTAAACTCTTCTTTTTCCCCGGCATCTTCATAATATTTACTTTTTCAACTTTAGTTTTAAATTTTTCTTCAATAGATTTTCCAATTTCGGTAGCATTGGCTTTCCAATCTACTTTAAATACATATTTATTTTCTTTTTTTAATCTTACGGTTTTCTCTGAAATTATTGGTTCTAATATAATATCTTTATCTGAAGGCATTATACGAACACCTCCTCAATTCGCTCCAAAGCTTTTTTGGTAATTATTATCTTTTCATGGTTTAGAAGATCATAGGCATTTATTTTAGAAACGGGCAAGACCTGTGCTCCTTTAATATTTCTTGCGGCTTGCACTATACCATTATCTTCTTTTTCAATTATTATCAACGGTTTTTTAAATGCTTGCAAATTTTTCAAAATTTCCACCATCTTACCAGTCTTATTTTTTTCTAATGATAATTCATCTATAATGATAATTTCTTTATTATTTAATTTGTCTGATAGAACTGATTTTACAGCAGCAACTTTCATTTTTTTAGGTAGAGAAAAGGAATATTCTCTAGGAGTGGGACCAAATACAATTCCGCCTCCTACCCAAATAGGTGAACTATTGGTTCCTGCTCTAGCCCTTCCAGTTCCCTTTTGTTTCCAGGGTTTAGCTCCTCCACCTCTTACTTCGCTTCTATTTTTTGTAGAAGCAGTCCCTCTTCTTTTATTTGCTAAATAACGTTTCACTGTTTGATGAACAAGATATTTATTTACTTTAGTATTAAAAATATTATCTTTTAGGGAAACTTCTCCAACATTTTCTCCTTTAATATTATGAACTGATAAAGCAATCATAAATAATCCTCCTCCCTGGTAAAAAAATACTTAAACTACCCATTTTTATTAATGACCAGCACTGCTCCTTTTGCACCAGGAACTGAACCTCTAACTAAAACTAAATTCCTCTCAAGGTTAATTTTTACTACCTCTAAATTTTTTACCGTAACCCTATCTGTTCCCATATGTCCTGGTAATTTTTGCCCCTTAAAAACTCGAGCTGCATCTGTAGCCCCAATTGATCCAACTGATCTAAAATACTCCTTCTGGCCGTGGCTTTTAGGCCCCCCTGAAAAATTATGTCTCTTAATTGCTCCAGCGAACCCTTTTCCCTTGGATATACCTACAATGTCTACCTTGTCACCTTCTTTAAAAATATCTACCTTCACTTCTGCACCAGGTGAATATTTGTTAGAATTATCAATCTTAAATTCTCTGATATGCTTTATTGGTTTTACTTTATATTTATTAAGATGCTTAACTATGGGTTTGGAAATTTTTTTCTCTTTCACTTCCTTAAAACCCAATTGCACTGCATTATAACCATCCTTTTCTATAGTCTTCTTCTGTATTACCTGACAGGGACCGGCTAAAATTACAGTTACCGGAATAGATTCTCCATTTTTAGCAAATATCCTTGTCATTCCTAACTTCTCTCCCAATATTCCTACTACCATTATTACATTCACCTCCGAGTCCAATATATTGTATTACTTGTCGCGTATTCTGTATCGCATAAATTAGTTATTTGGTTAATTGGTTAATAAGTTTTTAAATAAAAAATCAATTTATGCTTATCAGTTTATCACAATTCAATTAAAAACTTAAAACTATTTCCATTAATTAGTTACTTAGTCAACTGATTACTTATTTTGAAATAAATTCAACCGGTTAATCACATGATCGAATAGCTAGATAACTAAATGCTAACCACTATTCCCTAAAAATCATTTTAACTTCCTCTAATACAATTTATCTAAATAAAACAACCCATCAATTAATATGCAAAATATAGGAAAAAATTATCTGGTTTGCTTGCCATCTTTTTATTCCAGAGTTTTTAACTCAATATCTACGCCCGATGGTAAATCAAGATGCATTAATGCTTCTATAGTCTTAGTCGAGGGTTCTAAAATATCAATCAATCTCTTATGAGTTCTCATTTCAAACTGTTCCCTTGATTTTTTATCTACATGTGGTGAGCGTAAGACACAATATTTATTTATTTCTGTTGGTAAAGGTATAGGACCAGAAAATCTTCCGCCAATTCTTTTTACAGTATCTATTATCATTAAGGAAGAATTATCTAATATTCTGTGATCATATGCTTGTAAGCGAATTCTTATTTTTTGCATTAACTTTTACTTACCTCCTATTATTAGCGTATAGCTAATATCTATTATTTAGTAATGTTTAGCAGACAAGTTTAGTTAACTGGTTAGTTGGTAACCTAGTTAATTGGTTAATAAATTAATCTTAAACTATTTAGTCCGCTAACTACAAGCCATTAAATTAACTAAAAACTGATAACTGGAAATTTTTATTTATACTAACGACTATTCACTAAAAACTATTCAATTATCTCACTTACCACTCCAGCACTGATAGTACGTCCTCCTTCTCGGATAGCAAAGCGGAGCTGTTTTTCCATAGCGATAGGAGTGATCAGTTCACC
>Ga0272441_10009853_pt1 | contig 14631 bp, 13 predicted proteins | sample SSMProp6N_FD_193582 | JGI IMG/M metagenome (GOLD analysis project Ga0272441, IMG submission 193582) | Marine sediment archaeal communities from Little Sippewissett salt marsh, Falmouth, MA, United States - SSM-Prop-6N | ecosystem: Environmental > Aquatic > Marine > Wetlands > Sediment ... | reverse complement strand
GGACGTCCTGTATGCCTTCACGGGCCACAGGGCTCGCGGCAGGACCCGGGATGGCCAGGACATTCCCGGCAGCGAAATCATCTCTGCCTGGCCGTGCTCTTGGGCGAAGGCTCGGCCGGGCGATTGGTGCCGGCCGCCGGTGGGGCGGGCGAGACGATCCGGACGCGCTGGCGCCGCTTCCGGACAACCGTGACGAACTCCGTGCTCTCGATCTTCTCGAAGGTGTACAGCCAGCGCGCCTCGCCGCCGACGATGCGCCGGACCTGCTCACCGCAGCCGTCTTCCGAATGAAGCCAGTAGTTCGCGAACGTGTAGATGGTCTCGGGCGCCTTGACCCCGTGACGCTTCGCCAGGGCCACGATGCGCCGCTGCCGGGCCTCGTCGAAGCCGAGCATGTCCCAGTCCACGCGGACGTAGTGGTCCTCTTTCTTCAGCCCCTCGTAGGTATGGCAACGGACCACCCACTCGTCCGGTCCCCAGGCCGCCCCGGAGCCGATCATCAAGGTCAGGGTATCGGACCCGTCGATTTCCTTGATCGGCTTGTCGCTGAAGAGGAACGCGCCGGCCCGGGCGGGCGGACAGATGATCGTCAGCGGAAGCACGAGGCGGATTTCGTCATCCGTCGACGTCTGGCCGATCGTGACGGAGTCAAGCACCTTCGGCGCCGCCGACGGACACCCGGACAGGATCAACGTCGCCAGAGTCAGGACGATCACGTGACGCATAGCCACACCCCTTGCCTGGACGCCCCAGATCGAACCGCCCAACGGCCCCGCGGGCTTTCTTGATGATGCCATGGCCGCGCCGGACCGCGGAAAGGAGAGCAGAGCCGGCTTCGTCCCGGCGGGCATCGCCAGCCGCCAAGCCCCCGGCGGACAGAATCCGCCGAAGCCTCCGGCGGAGGCGAATGGAGATGAGGGGACTCGAACCCCTGACCTGCTGATTGCGAACCAGCCGCTCTCCCAACTGAGCTACATCCCCAGGTCGCTCACAGTGTATCGGCCCGGGGCCGGCCCGCCAAGAGGGATTGTCGGATCGGCGACGGAAAACCGGCGGGCGCGCCCCCAAACGGCAGGGCCGAGACGGCCCCGCGACGCATGGGCGAGACGCCCACGCCACAGCCTTGACGGACCGGCCGGACAGGCCGATAGTGGGCGGTCCATCGAAAGGAGACCCTCATGCCGACGGGCAAGACGTACGAGAAACTGTGGGCGGACATCCAGACCATACCGGTCATCGACACGCACGAGCACTTCACCGGCCCGGACAGCCAGGAAGGGCACGTCGAGCCGATCAAGTCGGTCACCAGCGGGTACGTCCACAGCGATATCGCCTCGGCGGCCGGCGAGGACGTCGCCGCCATGTGCCAGAACGGCAAGGTGCCGACCGAGACCAAATGGCCCGTATTCCAGGACGTCTGGCGGCGGATGCAGCACACCGGTTACGCCCGCGTGACGAAACTGATCCTCAAGAACGAATACGGCATCGAGAACATCTCCCTGGAGTCGTTCCAGTCGATGGCCGGCCGGCTACTGGACCTTCGCGATCCGGCCGCGTTCGAGGCCATGTTGGACCGCTACGGGATCCGCTGCTGCCTGGTGAACGTCGGCCTGGACTGGACCAAGTACCTCGCCGGCGACGTCGGCGTGCACGACCGCCTCCGCCTGTTGATCGCCGGGCCGGAACTGCACGGCGTGCGGGACTTCGCCGCCGTCCAGGCCATTGCCGGGCGCGTCGGGCGGCACGTGACGTGCCTGGACGAGTACGCCGACGCCCTGCGGGAGTTCATGACGCGCATGAAGGCGCGCGGGGCGATCGGTCTGAAGGACCAGTCCGCTTACGGACGGATCATCCGCTACGACAGCGACACGCGACCCGAGGCCGAGAGGCTCTTCGGCGGCATCATGGACGACCCGCGATCGAGTCTGGGCTTCCCCGCCGCCAAGCCGCTGGACGACTGGCTGATGCACGCGATCCTGCGGATCGCCCGCGACCTGGACCTGCCGGTGCAGATCCACACCGGGCACATGGCGGGCATCCGCAACGACGTGACCAAGACCAACGCCGCCCACTTCCGCTCGGTCCTGGAACTGCACCGCGACGTGCGGTTCGACCTGTTCCACGGCAACTGGCCTTACGCGGGCGACTGGCTGTACCTGGCGAAGAACTACCCCAACGTGTCGCTGGACTGCTGCTGGCTGCACGTGATCGACCCGCGGTACTCTCGGCGGGTGCTGGCCGACGCGGTGGTGGCCGTGCCGGCGAGCAAGGTCCACGGCTTCGGGGGCGACTACGGGGCGCTGGAGTTCGCCTGCGGGCACCTGTGCATCGCCCGGGACAACATCGCCGCGGCCCTGGGCGGGCTGGTCGATGACGGCTGGCTGGGCCTGGACGACGCCCGCCAGATCGCCGCCGACTGGCTGTTCAACAACCCCAACGAGTTCTTCAACCTCGGCTTCGACCCGGCCGGGGCGCCGGCGTGACGAAGGAGCCAGCCGCCATGAAACTGACCGGCAAACGCGTCGGACTGATGGTGGACGCGGAGTACCAGGAACTGGAGGTCTGGTACCCGTACTATCGGCTGGGCGAGGAAGGCGCCGAGGTGGTTCGCGTGGGCCCGCGGGCGCAGGCGACGTACGCGTCGAAACTGGGCTACCCGTGCCCCGCGGACGTCGCGGCGGCGGACGCGTCGGCGGAGGACTTCGACGCCGTGATCGTCCCTGGCGGGTGGGCGCCGGACTACATGCGCCGCGACGAATCCATGATCGCCTTCATCCAGGCGTGCGCCGCGACGGGCATGGTCCTGGCCGCCATCTGCCACGGCGGCTGGATGCTCTGCTGCACGGGCGCCCTGCGGGGCCGGCGGGCGACCAGTTTCGTCGCCATCCGGCACGACATGATCAACGCCGGGGCCGAGTGGATCGACGCCGAGTGCGTCGTGGACGGGCCGGTCATCACCGCCCGCAAGCCCGACGACCTGCCCGCCTTCTGTGCCGCCATTATCGAGGCGCTGTCATGACCACGCCGGACGAACCGACGGAGAAGGCCACCCCCGAAACAGCCTCGGAGCGTTGGGCGATGCGGATGTACCGGGCGTGGGTGTCGTCCAACCGTCGCGGGCCGGGGCTGTATGCGGCGTTCCCGCTGATCTGGCTGGTGCTGGCGATCCCGGCCGGGGTGTACTTCGCCCAGCCGGAGTACTGGCTGCTGGCGGTCGGCGGGGCGATCTTCTGGGGCATCTTCGCCCTAATCAACGTCGAGCGCGTCGGCTTCTGCCGAATGCTCGACCGGCATCTGAACGCCGACCGCCCGACGGATGAAACCGCCAAGCCGTAGCGCCCGGCCTGTGGCAGCGGCCCGCGACGTGACCGGCTACTGAAAGATCGCCGTGCCGATCCGGACGATCGTGGCGCCTTCCTCGACGGCGACGGGGTAGTCCTGGCTCATGCCCATGGACAGGTGCCGGAAGTCCTTCCCGCCGATCTTGTCGCGGCGCATGTCGTCGAAGATCTCGCGGAGGCGGACGAAGGTCGCCCGGGCCTTTTCGGCGTCGCGGGCGATCGGCGCCATCGCCATCAGCCCGGTCAGGTGGAGGGGTTTGAGGGTGCAGATCTGCTCGGCCAAGTGGGCCGCGGCCCCGACGGCGACGCCTTCCTTCTGTGGCTCTTCGGAGCAGTTGACCTGAAGGAGAACCTCGACGGTCCGCTCGGCCTGCTCGGCGCGGGCGGCGAGTTCCTCGGCCAGGCGAAGCGAATCGATCGAGTGGATCATCGCGACGCGCCCGATGACCTTGCGGGCCTTGTTGCGCTGGAGGTGCCCGACCATGTGCCACCGGACCGCCGGGGCCGGCGACTTGCGCTTCCGTCCCAGCCAGTCGCCGATCTCCTCGACGCGGGCGAGGAGTTGCTGGACGCGGTTTTCGCCCAGGTCGGTCACGCCGAGGTCCACGAGGTGCTTGATGTCCTCGACGTCGGCGGCCTTGGTGACGACGACGAGTCGGACGTCCTCAGCCCGTCGGCGCGCGCGCTCGGCAGCGGCGGCGATCTCGTCGCGCACCCGCCGGAGGTTCTCGCCGATCTTCTTCCGCCCGACGCCCATGACGCCGGAGAATCTAGCAGATTCCCCGCCGCCCCGCACCACTGAAACTGCGCCGGCCGGGGCGGTTGACCGCCTCGGCAGCGCCCGATAGCATGGCCGCAGGCATGTTCTTCCGGGCGGCGATCATTTCGATTGCGGCAGCGTGTGCGGCGTTCGGGCAGGCGACCCCAACGGGGCAGGCGCGGCCGGCCAGCAGGCCGGCGACGGCCAGCGCCCCGTCGACCGCGCCGGCCCGGCGGGCCTGGGGGGCCGCCCGCGCCGGGTTGAGCGTCTCGGCCTCCGCCTTCGGCCCGTGGACCGTCGGAAGGCCGATGAAGATCGACTTCGCCATCCGCAACACCGGCAGCGTCCCCGCCAGCCTCGGAAAGAAGAACACTTTCTTCGGATACTGCCTGCTCGTGCAGGGCCAGCGGTTCTGGTTCACCGAGAAGATCCCCCTACCAAAGCAGACCGCCTTCCCGTCGCACCTGCGCCAGGGGCAGGTTCTCCGCCTGCCGGCAGTGGACCTGGCGAAACTCACCGCCTACTCCGGCAAGCGGGGCATGAAGATCATCGACGGCTGGCCGATGGAGGTCGTCGCCGGAAAGCCCCGCGCGTTTGTGCCGGCGGGGACCGTGGCCGAGGTCCTCCAGCCCGGGCCGGTCAAGATCGCCTACGTCGCCTACCTCTCCCGCGGAGCAGAGGGCAACGTGAGCCTTCGGTCCGCGGGGGTACCGATGGCGTTGGGCCTGGGCGACTTCGCCCGCCTGAGCGCCGCCGATCAGCGCCGCGTGCTGGACGCTCTGGGCGAGCGGTTTTACCGGGACGCCTGGAGCGCCAAGACCGCCCACGACGACGCCGTCGGCATCGGCGCCCCGGCCGTCGGCGTGTGCGTCAAGGTCCTCAAGGACGCCCGGGCCAAGCCCTTCGCCAAGGCCTGGGCGGTCACGGCCTTGGCGGACGTCGGCACGGCCGACGTCGTCGGCGTGCTGATCGCCTGCCTGACCGACCCGACCCCCGGCGTGCGGCACGCGGCGGCGTATCACGGCATGAAGGTCCGCCACAAAAAGTTCATCGACGCCGCACTGGCCCGGGCCCGCGGCGGCAAGGACCCCCTGGTCACCGCCTGGACGATCATGGGCTGCCTGCGGTTCCGCAAGGCGGTGCCCGACGACCTGCTGGCGGCAGCGCTGGACAGCCCGGAGTGGAAGGTCCGCGCGGCCGTGGCCGAGACCGTCGCCCGCGGCAACCCCAACCGCTCACACCTGCCCATCCTCCGCCGCCTGATCTGCGACGCGCACGGTCCCATCCGCGTTACGGCCGCACGCGCCTTGCGGGGCGTGGGCGACGCGTCGTTTGAGACCCTCGACGCCCTGGTCGCCGCGCTGGCGATGGACGGCGACCACGCCCGCCGCGCCGTTGCCGAGGCGCTGTGCGCATTGACCGGCAGGAAGTCGCCCTACCCCGCCGCCGGCAGCGACGCCGACAAGGCCGCCGCCATCAAGGCGTGGCAGGTGTGGTGGGACAAGGCCGGAAAAACCTACGGCCGGAAGGACAAGGGCAAGTAACTCGCGAGCGCCTCACCGCCCCGGCAGCATCATGGCCATGATGTAGGTGTCCATGAACTCCGGGTCGAGGTTCAATTCGATCACGGTCGGCGCCGCGGCCAGGTGTGGCAGGTGGGCCCGGACATCCTCGTCCAGCAGCGCCACGAACGCCCCCGCCAGCGACCCGTTGCCGAGGAAGACGACCTTCTCGCGGGCGATGTCTGGCAGCATGCCGATGGCGACGGCGTTGTTCAGGTCGATGTGGCGTGCGAAGCCCCCCGCCAGGTACACGTGCGCGACCTCGTCCAGGCCGCTGCCGAAGTGCTTCATGGCGATCTTCAAGGCCGCGAAGATCACGCCCTTGGCCTGCAGCAGCGCCGCGATGTCGCGTTCGGTCAGGCGGATGGGGGTCTGTCCGTCGTCGGTGTCGGCGGCCGGGACGATCTCGTACGCCAACGCTTCCCCGTCGCCGTCGGGGACCCTCACGATACGCGGGCAGTCTTTGACGGCCTGGTCGGTGAAGCGCCCCGCCGCCGACAAGACCCCCGCGCCGTGGGCGGCCGCCACGAAGTCGATCAGCCCGCTGCCGCAGACGCCCACCGGGCGCACGCCGCCGATGACCGTGTAGGTCGGGCCGGCGCCGAGCGCCTCGATGGCGATCGCGTCGATGGCGCCGGCGGCGGCGCGCATCCCGCAGGTCATCCCGTGCCCCTCGAAGGCCGGGCCCGCCGGTGCGGCGCACGCCACCATCCGGTCGCGGTTGCCGACCACGATCTCGGCGTTCGTGCCGATGTCGATCAGCACCGAGACGTCCGCGCGCGACGCCATCCCGCTGACGTACATGTCGGCGGTGATGTCCCCGCCGACGTACGCCGCCGCCGAGGCGAACAGGTCCACGAAGCCCTCGGCGTTCATCGCCAGGTGTAGTTGCCCGGCGCGGTACGGGCCGGGGACGTTGGTCACCGGGGCGAACGGTACGCCCCCGATCCCCGCCGGGCTCATCCCGCAGAACAGGTGGGTCATCACCGTGTTACCCGCGACGGACATGTGCACGACGTCCGCGGCGGCCAGCCCGTGGCGCGACAGGAGCATCTTCAGCAGGCGGTTGATGGTGGACTCGACCACCAGGTCGCGGAGTTCGCTGACGCGCTCGGCGTCGGCGGCGTAACTGATCCGTGCGGCGAGGTCCTCGCAGCGGGTGATCTGCTGGTTGTAGGCGCTGACGGCGTCGACGATCTCGCCGGCGGCCAGGTCCACCAGGGCGACGACGACGGTGGTGGTTCCGATGTCCACGGCCGCGGCGTACGCGGGCGCGGATGCCGCCCCGGGCTGCAGCCGCACCAGGTGCCAGGCGCCTTGGTCGCCAGTGACCGTGACGGTCACGTCGTAGCCGGCCTGGGCGACCAGGTCGGCCTGGCGAGCGACGTACACGCTGGCGAGGATCGGCCCGTCGTAGCCGCGCCCGCGCAGAGCGCGCCGAATCCGCTCCAGGTCGCCGCCCTGGTCCTGCAGCGACGGGGCCGGCAGGGCGAGTTGCTCGGTCCGCACCGGCGGGCGGAAGGTCACCTTCGCGGTATGCTCGAAGTCCATCACGATCCGCTCGCCGGCCTCGACGAGACTGCGGCGCGGCACGCGGACGTCGAAGGTCGGCCCGTCCAGTTTCGTCCGGCAGGCCAGGACGCGCTTCGGCCGGCCCGCCCGAATGTGGACCACGTTTCCGTCGGCGTCACGGAAACGCCCCGCCAGCAGGTCCACCGCGCAGCCCCCGCAGACGCCCTGGCCTCCGCAAGCGACGTTCAGGACGATCCCCGCCTCCTGGGCCGCGACCGTCAGAAGGCTCCCTGCCGGCGCGTCGCAGACCGCCTCGCCATCGGGCAGGCGGAACGTGCCATGGGCGGTGTCCGAGGTCGGCATGTCGTTGGGACCTACTTGAGTTTGCCGCCGCGGTAGGCCGAGACGTAGTCGGCGCACCATTCGTCCGCCCCGCCGAGGACCGCTCCGGCCAGCATGATGGGCACGACGTTCGGCGAACAGGGATCGACGATGGCCGCGTCCATGCCGTGATACACGGCCGCGGCCAACATCGCCAAGTTGACGTATTTCCGCGCGGGCAGGCCGAAACTGACGTTCGACAGCCCCCCGCCGATGTGGACTTTCGGCCAAGCGGCGCGGATGGCGGCGATGGCGTCGCAGACGTGCCGCGCCGATTCGGCCTCGGCCGAAACCGGCAGGAAGCACGGATCGACGATAATCTCGTCGACCGCCTTGCCGGCGCCCGTGAGGCGCTCGATCAATTGCCGGGCGCGGTCCACCCGGTCGTCCACGCCTGAGGGCATCCCGCCGTCCGACATGCACAGCGCCACGACCATGCATTCGTGGCGGGCGACAACCGGTAGGAAGGCCTCCATCCGCTCGGCCTCCAGCGAGATCGAGTTGACGATGGGCTTGGCGCGCGCCAGCGACAGGCCGGCTTCGACGGCGTCGGGATTGGCCGAGTCGACGCACAGCGGCACGTCGGTGTGGGCCTGGACCCGTTCGACCAGCCACTTCATGTTCGCCACTTCGGCGGCGGGGTCCGGGTCGCCGGCGTTGAGGTCCAGATAGTCGGCCCCGGCGTCCACCTGGGCTTCGGCCGTGGCGATGATGTGCGCCTCGTCCCGCGCGGCGATGGCGGCGGCAATGGCCTTGCGCGTCGCGTTGATCTTCTCACCAATGATTATCATGAAACGACCTCTCCTGTGTTTGTCTGCGTGAAAGCGATACTGATAGCCCTGCCGGCCGGCCTTGGCAAGAGATTATCCCCGCACCCCCTACGGCAGCAGCGGCGCCTCGTCCAGCCAGTCCATAAGGTCCGCGTCGGTGAAGGCGCGGTGCTTGCCGGCGGTCTTTTCCGACAGGGCTTTGAGGGCCTCGGCCGCGGCGGGGTAGCCGGACAGCGTGACCGTATGCACGCGGATGTCGGCGCTCTGGGCCTGGGCGATCAGGGCATCGCCATCCTCGACGCCCTTGACCGCCAGGACGACGACGCTTCTAGGCTTCAGCGCCAAGGCCCGCACCAGCCCGTCCCGCAGGGCCGTAACGCCGGCAGGCTGGCGATCATACAGCAGAGCCTTGACCTGCGCGTCGCTGTCCCCGCCCCCGGCGACCCACCCGCCGTCGGACAGCATCTTCGTCTCGCCTTCGCCCAGGCAGACGACGTTGAAGTTGTCGTCCGTAGCCAGCGTCCGGACCTAGTGCCGCACCAACACGGCTGCCGGATCGTAGAAGTCCCGCATGCTTCCGGCCGCGTCGATGACGTACACCACCGGCGTCCGCATCGGAAGCCCGGCGATCTGCACGCCCTTCACGCCGATGATGGGGTTCACCGGCGGTGGGGGCGCGGCGTCCCGTTGGCGATCCTTGACCATCTTCATCCCGTAGACGGCGACGAACGCCGACAGCAGGAAGAGCAGCGCCAGGAGGATCAGCGAGAGGATGCCCTGGACCTTGACGGGCTTGGCCAGAGGGATGGTCCTGCGGGCATCGGCGGTGGCGGGCGTTTGGGGACTGTCGGGCCGGTCCGGACGGTCCGGGCGGTCGTCACGCCCCGAGCGCCGCTCGCCCGGCACGACGTTCGTCGCCCTGCAATATGGGCACCGGCACATGCCCCCGGCGAAGGCTTCGTCCATCGAGATCTTCTTCCGGCACTCCTTGCAGCGGATCTTGATGGCCATCGGTCAGCGGCCCCTTGTGCCGGTCAGGTCCGTGGTCCACAGGTACAGGAACACCGGCCGGCGGAGCAGCGCCAAGTCGCCGGCGTTGAGGTTGATGAGGTTGAACTGAGCCGTCGGCGCCCCAGCCGGCGCGACGGAGTACACGTTCGCCTTGTATCCCAGCGGGCGGTGGTACATCACGACCTTGACGCGTCTGGCCCCGGCGGCGGCCTTGGCTTCGTCCACGGCGTCGTGGACGTTCCCCAGCCGGTCCGCCAAGCCCAGCGCCACGGCCTGCTTTCCCGTGTACACGCGCCCGTCGGCGAGTTTCCGCACGTCCCCGGCCGACAGTCGGGGCCGCCCCGCCGCCACCGCCGCAACGAACGCATCGAAGAACTCGTCCACCATGTCCTGAAAGACCTCACGCTCCGTGGCGGTCAGGTCCTTCAGCGGGCTGCCCATCGCCTTCAGCGGGCCGGAGGCAATGGCCTCGGCCTTGATGCCCAGCATCTTCATCGTCCCGGTGAAACTGACGGTCTGGGTGATCACGCCGATCGAACCGGTGATGCTGCTGGACTGGCAGAGGATCTTCCGCGCCCCGCAGGCCAGGTAGTAGCCCCCCGACGCGCCGAGGTCGGTGATGCAGCAGATCACGGGCTTGCCGGTCTCGGCCCGGAAGCGCGCCAAGTGCGACGCCATGATTTCCGTGGCGCTGACCGTCCCGCCGGGGGAGTTGACCCGCAGGACGACCGCCTTGACCCGCGCGTCGCCGGCCGCGGCGGCGAGTTTCTCGGCGAACAGGGGCACGGGGTTTTCCCCGGCCCGCCACAGCGACCCGCCGTCCTGGTTGATCAGCAGGCCGTCCACGTCGATCAGGGCGACCTTGTCCGACACCCACCCGCGGTCGGCCCAGACGATGGTTTCCTGAAGGCGCTGATCGAGCCGGACCGGGCGGACGACGTAACCGACGCCTCCGCCGCAGCCGACCGGCACAGCAAGGCACCAAGCCAAAAGCAGCAGACGATGGATGACGCTCATGGGGGGCATTGTAAGACGCCCGCGCGCCAGGCAACACCCCAAATTGCCCCCACCGGGTCGCGGGTGCATCGGGGGATGGCTGCACGGGTCTCGGGGGCGCATGGCGGGCTGGCGTGACCTGCTCGACGGTGATCGGCAGCGCGGACGCCCGGGCGCGTCAGGAAACCAAGTCGGTAGCCTGCTCGACGATCCGCACCAGATCCGGCACTTCGAACGGGCGGGGCAGGACCGCGTCGAAGCCCCGCCGCAGCAGGGCTTGCTGCTGGCCTCGGGTCAACGCGCCGGCGACGGCGACGACCCGCGTGGCCGCCAGAGACGGATTCGCCCGCAAATTCGCCAGGATCTCGCCGGCGTCGATCGTCTCGGCCACCACGTCCACGAGGATGACGTGGGGGTGGAAGTTGCCCGCGCGGACGCCGGCTTCGAAGTCATTGGAGGCGATCTTGACCTCGTAGCGTTCCGTCTGGGCCAGGCTCTCTGCAACGGCGTTGCCCTGTTCGGGCTCGGGGTCAACGATAAGGACCCGAACGGTGTTGCCCTCCAGCGACTCCAGCGGTAGTCCGTGGGTCCGCATGAATTGGAGGAGTTGGGATAGGGGGATTCGGCGATCCCGGCTGCCTGGGATGCGATACCCCCTGAGTTTCCCGCTATCGAACCACTTGCTGACGGTGCGCGGCGCCACATGGCAGATCCGCGCCACCTCTCCCGTTGTCAGGACTTCTTTGCGCTTCATTGACCCGCCGCCATTGTCTGAAAACGCCCCGACCCGCCAATGCTTTCATCGGAACCACAGGCGGCGCCTTTAGTAAGCACGGCCAAAAACGCCCCTTGCGAGAAAGGTTTCCTTGCCGCCGGCCGTCTCGGGTGGGGCGCCGGTAGCCGAAAGGCTTAGGAATGTATGGGTTTGGCGGTTCCGCCGTGCGGCGGGTTCCCTCGGCCGACGGGACGTGATATTATGCCTCCGCTTCGAGGAGCGGCGCCCCGATGGACCTTCTGGCCGATCTGAACGACTCACAGCGTCAGGCCGTCACGCACGTGGACGGCCCGCTGCTTGTTCTCGCCGCGGCGGGGTCCGGAAAGACCCGCGTCATCACCCGACGCGTCGCCTATCTGATCGCCCAGGGCATCAGCCCGCGGAGCATCCTGGCGATCACCTTCACCAACAAGGCCGCCGGCGAGATGCAGCGGCGCGTCGAGGCCCTCGGCGCCGCCGGCGGAGCGACCGTGGCGACCTTCCACGCCTTTTGCGCCCGCTGCCTCCGCCAGTTCGCCGAGGCCGCCGGCGTGCCCGCCGGATACACCATTTACGACGCCGCCGACCAACTCCGCTGCGTCAAGGACGCCATCGGGAGGGCGAGTCTCCGGCTGGACAACTTCTCCCCCGCCGCGGTCCAGTCGGCGATCTCCAACGCCAAGAACGCCCTGCAAGACCCAGCCGCTTACGCCGAGGGCGCGGCCGGGTACTTCGGCCGCCAAGTCGGGAAGGTCTATCGGGCATACGAAAGAATCCTCCGCGACAACCACGCCCTCGACTTCGACGATCTCCTGCTGCGCACGGCGTTCCTGATGCGCGACCGCCCGGAGGTCCGCCAGATGCTCGCCGACCGCTACCGCTACATCCTGATCGACGAGTACCAGGACACCAACCACGCCCAGTACGTCATCGCCCACGGGATCGCCCTGGACCACGAGAACCTCTGCGCCACGGGCGACCCGGACCAGAGCATCTACGCCTGGCGCGGGGCGAATATCCGCAACATCCTGGAGTTCGAGGCCGATTACCCCAACGCCCGCGTCGTCCGCCTGGAATACAACTACCGTTCGGTCGCGCCAATCCTCGCCGCCGCCGGCAGTCTGATCGCGCACAACCGGCGGCGGAAGCCCAAGGACCTGCTGGCCCGCCGCCCGGGCGGACAGGACGTTCAGGTGATCCGCCTGGCCGACGAGCACGCCGAGGCGACCGAGGCCGCAGACATCGTCGCACGCCTCCGCGCCGACGGGGGACGCTACGGGGACGTGGCGGTGTTCTACCGCGTCAACGCCCTCAGCCGAATCCTCGAAGAGGCCTTCCGCAAGGCGGGGATCCCCTACCAGATCGCCCGCGGCGTGGAGTTCTACAACCGCAAAGAGATCAAGGACGTCCTGGCCTACCTGCACCTGCTGATCAACCCCGCCGACGACCTGTCGTGCCGCCGGGTGATCAACGTGCCGCCGCGGGGGATCGGGGACGTGACGGTCGGGCGTCTGGCCGCCGCCGCCGAGCGAGCGGGGACCAGCCTGCTGGCGGCCTGTACCGCCCCGGCCGAAGCCGGACTCGGCAAGGCGCCCGCCGCCAAGGTCGCCGCCTTCGCACGACTGATCGCCGAACTCGCCGACGGCGCCGACCTGCCTGCCAGGCAGGCAGGCGAGGGCGTCCGCCGGACCATCGAGGACGTCTTGGCCCGGACCGGCATGGAAAGCCGACTTCGCGACAGCGAGGCCGACCGCCAGGCCTTGCGGAACGTCCAGGAACTGGTCACCAGCGCCGGCGAATTCGAGGCCGACCAGTCCGACGCGACACTGGCCGACTACCTCCACCAGGTCAGCCTGGTCAGCGACATCGACGCGATCGACCCCGAAGCCGGGGCCGTGACCTTCATGACCCTGCACGCCGCCAAGGGGCTGGAATTCCCGGCCGTCATCATGGTCGGCTGCGAGGAGGGGATCCTGCCGTTCACCCGCGCCAACGGCGACGCCGCCGACGTGGAGGAAGAGCGCCGCCTGGCGTTCGTCGGAATGACCCGGGCGATGGACCGCCTGTTCCTGACCTCGGCGCTGCGGCGGACGCTCCGCGGGGTGCCGATGCGCCAGGTCGCCTCGCCGTTCCTGGACGAGATCGGGACCGGTTCGGTCCGGCGGATCGACAAGGCCCCGCCCGAGCCGCCCCCGCGGCGACCGGCCGAGCCGCTGGAGCGATTCGGACGCCGGCGCCGCGATACTCACGACGACCTCGACGTGGACCCCGAGGCCCTTATCGAGGCCGAGGAACTCGCCGCCGGCCTGCCCGAGCGATTCGCCGGCATCCGTCCCGGGCGGCGAATCCACCACAAGATGTTCGGGCAGGGGCAGGTCGTCACCGTCTCCTACGACGGGACGCGAACCCGCGCGAAGATCCGCTTCGGGCGGAGCGGGGTGAAGACCATCATCCTCGAAAACGCCCCCATCCAGCCGCTGAACTGACACCCCTGCCGCCCGGCGCGGACAGGTCTCCGTCGTATCCAAACAGACACGGCGCCGACGGACGGAACGAGCGTTCGTCAGGGCTGGCGGATCGCCCGCTCACGCCAGCGGGTACAGGACCATGCCGGTGGCGGGCTTGGGATAGAAGTAGGTGCTCTTGTGCGGCATGACGTGTCCGGCCAGCGCGATGTCCCTGACGGCGTCGAGGGGCGTGGCCTGGAGGAACACGGCCAGGTCCGCCTGTTCGCTCTTGACGGCCGACAGGGCCGCACGCCCGTCGGCCTTGTACTCGATGAACATCTTGTTGGTCTTGTTGTCGGCGAGGTAGTCGTCGATGAGCAGGCGGTGCAGTATGGCGACGTCCAGGCGGCGCCACGCCTCGGGCCGGTCGCCGGCGACGCGGTCCATCACGGCCGGATCCCTGAGGCGCCCGACGTAGGCGTCCTGCCCGGCAGCAAAGGCCATCGCGTGCTCGCCATGCCGGCGGAGGAATCCGTCGGCGTCGGCGATGTCGTCGACGCCCAGACGCACGCGCGTAAACTCCATCACGTGGTGGGCGGACGCGGCGAAGCGGTCCAAGTCGAAGTCCCGCAGCCCAGAGAGGACGCGGTGGGCGGGCAGGACGATCAGCCCCGGGTCGCTCATCGCCGCCAGGACGAACATGACGAAGTTGGCGGGGTGGTCCGGCCGGAGCGGTCCGAGGCGGTCGCGGTAGGCCAGGGCGGTGGTGTAGCGGTGGTGCCCGTCGGCGATGAACAGGTCGCGACCGGCCAGGGCGTCCCGGGCCGCGGTGATGGCGTCGGCGTCGCTGACGGCCCAGAGGCAACTGTCGACGCCATCGAGGACGCCGGCGGCGTCCGGGGCGCCGGCGGCGGCGAAGACCGCCTCGGCAACCCCCTCGCCGTCTTCGTAGAACCCGAACACCGGCGACAGTTGCATGCCGGTGGCCAGGTTGAGTTTCATGCGGTCGGCCAAGGCACCGGGGAAGGTCCGCTCGTGCGGCCAGACGCCCTCGCCGAGGGCCTCGAGTTTCACCGCGGCGATCAGCGTCCGGCGGA
>Ga0272441_10009852_pt1 | contig 14632 bp, 12 predicted proteins | sample SSMProp6N_FD_193582 | JGI IMG/M metagenome (GOLD analysis project Ga0272441, IMG submission 193582) | Marine sediment archaeal communities from Little Sippewissett salt marsh, Falmouth, MA, United States - SSM-Prop-6N | ecosystem: Environmental > Aquatic > Marine > Wetlands > Sediment ... | reverse complement strand
GAGCTACAAAGACGAAGTCGTTGAGTGGGCACGCACCGCGGTCACCCAAATCGCGGACTTCCAGAACCGCTCGGGCCTGACCCTTGAGCAGATGTTGCAGATGATCGACTTCCACGAAATCCTGCCGGGGGCGCGCAACTTCCTGGTGCGGCCAAACGGCGATATGCTGATCGAGACCTACGAGAAAAAGGCCGGCAGGGCCCGGTTCATCACCTTCGACACCCGGGGCAGGATCAAGTCCGAATGCTTTCTTACCGATCCCGAGCCGGGGCGGACCAAGATGATGCCCTATGCCACATACACGGTATACGGCAACCGTTTCTTCTACCTGAAGGACAATCCCGACTCGGAAACCTGGGAACTCCACATCGAGTCCCTGGCACCCGCGAAAAAGTAGTTATTTGAATGCCACTTCCACCCGGCGGACCCGGATCACCATGCGGTCGTTGGGTCCCACCCGCCTGACGGCGCTGATGGTGCATTCGGTCCCGGTCAGGGTGAGCACCGTTTCACCCGCGGGGTTTTTTACGTCCAGGATCACGCTTTCAAAGGTTTCCCGGGACTTGCACTGGGCTTCAAGGACTTCGAAGCCTTCATGACCGGCCTTGACCACGAAAAGGGAATAGCCGAACTTCTTTTCACTGATAAAGGTCGTTTGATCCGGGCGTTCGCCGGCATCCAGCATCTCTTTTACCCGGGGCAACCCCTGGATGGAATAGGACAGGGTGCAGGGAAACGTCGAGTCCTCCAGTCCGGGAATTCCCGAAAAGGCTACCGTGGCGTTGGGCGTCAGGGCAACCGCCTGGGCGGTCGTCAGCAACAGGGCAAAGGCGATAAGGGCAACACGTTTCATGAACAGACTCCTCGATTGAATGGGTTTTGGGAAATCCTGATTGTACTCTCTCCGGACCGGACCTTCAACCGTTCTCCCCGGCGGGATTGGCGGGTCACCTGCTTTTCAGCCTCAATTGAATTCGGGTCACCTTGTTGATAAATCCGATGGATACGCCGAAAACATATTTATCCTTACGAAATTCGAGTACGTGATTGGGCCCTGAGTCGCCCTCGTCCACCTTGTCCCAACCGGAAGTCGGAACTTTTTCTCGATAAAAATCCCCGGCCGCATCCTTGACGTCACCGTCGCAGGCCATGATGAGAAGGTATTCCTCTCCCTTGCTGAAATTATGCAGAATCGTAGCGCCCGGATACAGGGGTACGATCGCAGCCAGGGCTTCCGGATAATCCCTGTGAGGGACCTTGGCCAGATTTTCTTGCGCGGAATCCTTTGGAGCAGCGGTCTTCTCTTTGCGGCCCTTGAGCTCGCGCCGGGGAGACTCGGGGGCGGCGGATTCCCCCACTGCGGCCTGCGATACGGGCTCGGTTGCCGCGGGCTTTTCCGGAGAAGCGGTTTGCGCGGCTTTCGTTACCTCGTCTTCAACGGAATCCACGTAATGGAAATCATCCACGTTTATATGGCCCCAGCCCTTGTCATAATCATCATGAATCACAATGCGTGCCAGCTTGCCTTTGAATTTCGAAACATCCCAGGTCACGAACTCCATGGACTCCCGACTGCGTCCCTTGGGAGTTTTTAAAACTTCCTTGCCATCCACTTCGAGGGCCACATAAATCCCCTTGGACTGGTTATACAATCCCCCACCCAGCAGGAAACGAATGGTATCTCCCTTGACTTCAAAGGCAACCGACATCAGGGTTCCGGTAGGACGATCCCCCTGTATCTCCCTGCTCGGCGCTTTGGCGTAGTCCGTACACTTATCAAAAGTACCGATCCAATAGTGCCCCTGGTGATTGGATATCAGATTACGGGTGCGAACAGCAATGACATCTCCCTTAAGGGGCTGGAATTGGAAAGCATCTCCCGTTGCGGTCCAATTCGAAAGGTCGCCTTTCTCAAAATCACTGTTCTCAAACAAAAGGTTCGAAGCGTGACTCGGAATTGCAGACAAAATCAACATGAAAACAAAAAACAAACCAATTACCTGTTTCATCTCATTTCCTCCAAAAGGTATATCAGGCGAGGCCCCGGCGGGCACCAGTACATTCAGGATACCATATCATGGAAAATAAAGTCATGAACCAAAACAAATCACTCTGGTTCTCTGTCATATCGTGCGCACACAGAAAAGCATTGTAGAGAAGAATGAGAAACACCCATGGTTTCAAGATCGAGGACAGGCCGAAGCTGGACTTTTTCGCCTTGATACAATATATAGATACCAGCCGCATCGGAGTCCATTATGTCAAACAGGATAGTTGCCGGGATCGGGTTGGTAGTCTTTCTGACCAGCCTTGCGCTCCCCCTATTTCCCGGGGATGAGAAGAGTCCCGGGGAGAAGCTCAACAAGGTTGAAACGCTGGTAGAAAAGAATCCGGCGGCGGCCCTGAAAGCCCTTGCCGGAATGGAGGAATCCTTTCCCGACGACCCGGCATCCAGGCGCCGCGCCCTTTTCCTGCGGGCCAGGGCTTTGATGCTGTTGCAGCGCTATCCCGAAGCGGAAAAGCTGGTTTCCGCTCTATTGGGAGAACTGACCGCCGACGCCGAGTCCGACCCCCTGCTGACCAGCCGTGCCGCTTATCTGCTGGCCCGGATCCTGGGCAAGCAGTCCCGGGCCGCCGAAGCCGATGCCGCCCTGCAAATGTCTATCCGGCAACTGCCGGTGAACGCTCCCCCGGAACTGCGGGGGGACATCCTTCTGGAAACAACCCGCAACTTGATCTACCGGGGAGAACCGGTGAACGCCGCGGACAAAGCCACCGAGGCCCTGGAGTGGGGGATCGGCAACAACCTGGAGGAAACTTCCCTCCAGGCCCGCTATCTTTTGGGATACGCTTATCGAAATCTGAAAGATACGAAGAAAGCCCGCCCACATTTCAGCCAGGTCCGGGCGGATGCCCGCCGCCTGGGGCAACTGCGTCTCGAAATCCTGGCCATGAATGAATTGGGCAACCTGCTGGTCATGGAGAAAAAACCCGACCAGGCCATGACGATCAAACGCCGGGCCCTGGCCCGAGCCCGCGCAGCCAAAGACAACTACCTGATCTCGGTATGCATGCATGACATCGGTTACGCGCACATCGCCCTGGGCGAATACAAACAGGCCCTGGAAATTTTTCGCAGAATCGCCGAAAACGAAACCACCCTGAAAAATCCCCGGGCCATCAGCGGGGCCAACATGAACATCGCTGATATCTATTCCCGCCTGGGCCGCAATGAGGAAGCTCTGCGCCTGTCACGGGATACCCTGGAATTCGCGCGCAAGAACGGCCTGGGGGAACTGGAGCCCGAGATCCTCTCCAACATAATCAGTATCCTGACCAATCAGGGTCGGCTGCGTGAGGCCCTGAAACGCCAGCAGGAATTGACGGAATTGAACGAAAATTTGTCACAAAGGGAATTGGACCGCAAAATCTCGGAAATCCAGGACCGCCATCGGCTGATGGAGCAGGAAGCGGAAATCCGCATCCTCCGGCAGGACAAGGAGATCCGCGGCCTGCAATTGGGTCGCCAGCGTTTCCTGATCCTATCCATGATCGGGCTGCTTTTCTTCCTGTCTCTTCTGGCTATCCTCGCGTATTCCGGATACCGGGCCAAGCGCAGGGCCAACCGGGATTTGGAAACCCTTAACCTGCGGCTGGACGAGCTTTCCCGTCACGATACGCTGACGGGCCTTTCCAACCGCCGGGACATGATGGAGAAACTGGCTATGCTCAAGGCCCGGGCCGACCGGGACGGAACCCCCCTCGCCATGCTGATGATCGACATGGACCACTTCAAAAGGGTGAACGACAGCCGGGGGCATGACGAAGGCGACCGGGTACTCCAGGCCGTCGCCCATACCCTGCGCAACAGGATTCGCGCCCAGGATCTGCTGGCCCGCTGGGGCGGAGAAGAGTTCCTCATCGCCCTGGCCGACACGGACCATGCCGGCGCCATGAACGCCGCCGAACAATTTCGCCGGGCCGTGGAAAAGGAAACCGCATCGAGCCGTTCGGCCGGTACACCGGCAACCATAACCGTGGGCGTCGCCCGATATGAACCGGGAGAAGACCTGCAATCCCTGATCACCCGGGCGGATGACCGGCTCTACGTTGGCAAGCGTGCCGGCCGCAACCGCGTGGCGGGATAACCCCCGGGATCATCCATCTTCGCATTGATGGAGAACCGATTGCGGTTTATTCGCGCGGAGGAGAAAGGGGCGTCACCCGCAGTACCCACTCTTCTCCATCCTCATCTTCAACCAATTGATACAATTTGTGCTTGTGGATCGTAAAAGGCTGACTCTCCAGCATGTCACGGTCCGCCAGAGGCGTCAGGATCTCTCCTTTGAATACGCCGGCATAATCGTAAATCAACGTTCGATATCCCCCGGCTGACTTCTCAGAGGTAACAATGTAGAGGAGCCCGTTATCGGGGCGATGATCCCGGACCAGGGGCAGGTGATCGGGATAGTGGATGTTGGCTCTATCGGCTTCGTAAATTCGTTTAAAGCGGACATCATGGAGAAAATATTCTTCCCAACGCTTTCTGCCTGCATCCGTAATGGGAACCGGATGGTATCCGGGACGGATTTCCGCTTTGCACCCGCCATCGGTATCGAAAACCTTGAATACTCCCGTGTGCGGATCCAGATGAAAAAAGAGGGCGCCGTCACTGTAACGCCTCAGCAACTCGAAGATCCTCGCGTTTGCGATGGGATTGGTCTTCCCGGCGACGCTGAAATGAGGGAAACGCCCCAGTTCCCGGATCTTGTTCATTTTTTCGTCCATCAGGTTGCTGACGAAGAAGACCTTGTTCTCACCCTCTACCCGGGTCAAGCTCGTCCGGACCCAACGCTTCCCCAGCGCGGTGATCGGCGCCAGGCCGCCGCCCACGGCGACCTTCTCCTCCCGGATCCCGTCTCCCTTCAGTGAAAAATAGGAAACTTTTCCGATACTGTTCACAACCAGTAGATCCGCGGCCAACTGGACACTCACGCTGGGGATCCACGGCGCCGGAGATTTCCGGAACTCCCAGGGCCCTTCCCCCGCTTTTCCCAGGCTGTTTACCAGCCGAATTCCATCATGGGAATAGATCCATACTTTCACCCCCTCGGTTACGTACAGATAATCGCCGCGGACGGTCAGGGTTTCGGGGTTGACCAATTCTCCCAAAACCGTATCTTTTGCGCGCAAGGGCGAAAGCAGACAGGCCGACATCAGGATGACACTCAGCAGTACCGTTTTCATGCGTACCTCCCGGTTTTCTCTATAAACGTATCCACATTGCACTTGGTTCACCTTATCCGTTTAATGGCGAAAAGGGACGCGGGCCGGGCAGGCTGCCGGAAACGGGATAGTGGAGCCGGGGGGGCTTTCGCCCGCCCCGGCCGGAAAGGGATCTCACCGTGCCCCCGGTGATTCTCCCGGTCAGGAGGAAAAACGCAGCCCCAAGGTCAGGGCGCCATCAGTAAGACGAATACAAGACAAGATCCGTTTGCCCGCCGGGGCTCATTTCCTCTGCAGGGATGCGATTATCCCCGCATCCACCCAATAGACCTTATTGTTCTTTTGAATAAACAGGACGTCTTCATCCGGAGACAAGGACGGGAACCGAATCGGCGGATTCATCCCCAGGGCCGCTCCCAGATCAGCGGGTTCGCTCCATGCACTATTGCCTTCCCGGAAGGTCACCAGCAACCGCAGATCCGTCTCGCCCCCGCCCGGGCCGGGGATCCGATCGGGCATGAACACTTCGGGCACTTTTCCGGGTCGTTTCAACCCCATGACCGGACCTTTGCCACGCTCATCCGCGGGAGACAAAACAGAAACACACACCAAAGCAATAAGCGACAGACAAAACCCCAGGGTAGCTTTCACTTTTTCTCTCCTCGCATGCATTCGCTAGGAGAACGAGCAACCACGTGCAAGTGTTTGGGGATTGCTACGCTTTTATTTCCACTCCGCCCATGATAACCATGCCCCGGACCACCAGGGTGCCGGTGTGCTTTTCCGGATCCGGGTGAGGCGGTTTGTACTCGATGCCGCCCAGCAACGGCGTGCCCTTGAGAAGGACATTCCACTCCGGCGGCACCCGGAATTCCAGGCCGCCCATGAGCACGAAAACATCCAGGGTAATGGTGTCCGCCGCCATTCCGCAGCTCCGCAGGTCGATTTCGTATCCGCCCATGACCGCGGAAATACGCCCCCCCTTCAACTTATCCGTTTTGAAGGCGTGTTTTCCCCCCCCCATGAAAGCCGACAGGTTGATCACTTCCTTATCCAACGGCATTGCCGTTCGGCTTCCCCGCAACGCATTCCACAGGATCACAAGGCCGACCACCAGGATGATAAATGGCCAGATATCATTCCACTCCAGGCGGAACCGGGGAATCACGTTCAGATTGCGCAACAGGAAAAAACCACCCACCGCCAGTAGGATGATACCAGGGATTTCCTGGCGGGTTTCCCGGGGCTGGAGCAAATGAAACAATCCGGGAATCACCAAAAGCAACGGCCACAGATCCCAGGCATTGAACCCCAGGTTACCGCCGAATCGATCCAGCAGCATGAGCACGCCCACCAGGATCAGGCACAACGCCACCACCACCCGGGAATCCAGAATCCGACTCGATTCCTTTGACATCACCTCACCTCCCAAGAGCGAAATATTGCAATCAGAATGATTTTAGCCCGACCGAAAGTAAAAAGGAAGCCAATCAGAGCGAGCCCCGGGTGGACGGCAGGTTCAGGATGCGGGACGGCCCAGAAACAGGAGTACGCCTTCCAGAAGGGCCACCAGGGCGATCCCCAGCAATACGGTCGAAGGTTCCCGGAATACCCCCAGGAAAAAAACCAGCAAGAGCAGGGCCGCTGAAATTCCCAGCCGGATCAGGGCCCGCCGCAGTTGTTCCCGGGTAATCCGGGAACCCTTCAGCGCCGGTTGACTGCCGCGCAGGTCCTTTTCCAGCATGGACTCCAATTCCCGGAGGCCGTCATTCTGGTTATCGCTGTTGCCAAAATTCATTATCTTCTCTCTCAACCGCTGAGCGGCACTTGGATTATAACTCTCTCCGGGTTCAGGAACAAATCCGAGAAAAAGAGGGCGGCGGCCTGACGGCCGCCGCCGGGAGGGTTGCGAGATGGAAACAGACACTGGACTCAATTCTGACACGCGGGCATGAACGATTGGTTGGCGCCAGGTTAATTTTTCATGAAACATGGTTTTTCCGCGAACCGGCCCGGATCTGTTCCCGTATAGAAGGTGACAAAGGAGGATACCCATGACCGAAAAGAAATCCGACGAAAAAACCCGCCAGGAAGAATTCAAGATCACCGGCGGGGAGATCATAGACCGCATCAAGGAATTGATCCATCAGGGAAATATCCGCCGCATCATCATTAAAAACGAAAGCGGAGAGATCCTGGTTGAAATCCCCCTCACCCTGGGACTGGTGGGCGCGGCCCTGCTGCCCATCCTGGCCGCGGTGGGAGCGATCGGCGCCCTGGTGGCACGCATGACCATCGTGGTGGAAAAAGTCGTCGAATGAAGGCGTCTCACCCGGTGGGAGCCCATGTCTCCGCCGCCGGGGGTGTAGACAAGGCCCCGCGAAACGCCGCCCGCATCGGCGCAGAGGCCTTCGCCCTGTTCACCCGCAACCAGCGGCGCTGGGAGACCCCGCCCATGTCGGGGGAGGAGATTGCCTCTTTCCGCACCGCATGCCATGAGCACGGCTATACCTCCGGGGTGATCCTCCCCCACGACAGTTACCTGATCAACCTGGCCAATCCCGACCCGGAAGGACTGGAAAAATCCCGGCGGGCATTCCTGGAAGAGTTCAAACGATGCCGGGACCTGGGACTCCAAACCCTCAACTTCCATCCCGGAAGCCCCAGGGGAAAAATCAGCGAAACCCGGGGCCTGGCACGGATCGCCGAATCCGTAAACCTGGCACTGGAATCGGTCCCGGGTGTGACCGCGGTAATCGAAAACACCGCGGGCCAGGGCCACTCCCTGGGCCACCGCTTCGAGCACCTGGCCGCGATTATCGAAGGCGTAACGGACAAGACCAGGGTGGGCGTCTGCCTGGACACCTGCCACCTCTTCGCCGCGGGCTACGACTTACGTACGGAAGAGGCGTATCTTGCCACCATGGATGAGTTCGAGCGGATGGTGGGCTTCGACAAGCTGATGGGCATGCACCTTAACGACGCTCGCAGTGGATTTGCCAGCCGGGTGGACCGCCACGCCCCCCTGGGAGAAGGCAATATCGGCTGGGATGCCTTTCGCCTTGTCATGAGAGACCCGCGCACCGCCGGGATTCCCCTGATTCTGGAAACCCCGAACCCGGAACGCTGGCCCAAAGAAATCGCGACACTCAAGTCCTTCCGGATCCACGCCGGGTGAGGGCGTAACCCGCGACGTGGATCCGGGGAGTACTACTCGGTACGCAGGGTATCCACCGGATTGCGCAGCGCCGCGCGGATCCCCTGAAACGCCACGGATCCGAATGCCAGGAGCAGCGCGCCCAGTGAGGAAAGCAAAAAAATCACCGGGCTCAGGGGCGCCCGATAGGCGAAGCTGGCCAGCCACTTGTTCAGGGCCAGGAAGGTGAGCGGCGCGGCGATCAGGATCGAGGCCAGCACCATCAGCAGGAATTTCCCCGACAGGACCCGCACGATCCCATAGGGAGAAGCCCCGAGCACCCGCCGGATGCCGATCTCCTTCTGCCGCTTCCAGCTGACGAACGCCGCCAGGCCGGAAAGCCCGAGGCAGGCGATCAGGATCCCCAGCAGGGCAATCACGCGCAGCAGTTTGCCCATTTGTTCCTCATAGCGGTATACCCGGTCAAAGGAATCATCCAGAAAGGAAAACTCCATGGGCACGTCCGGGAAATGCCGCTGCCAGACCTCGCGGACGTGGGCCATGACCTCCCGGACATGCCGGGTATCCACCTGCAGGGTCAGGGTATCGAACAGGCTGCTTTCCACATCCAGCACCAGGGGTTCGATCTTCTCCTGCATGCCGCGGTAGTGAAAATCCTCTACCACCCCGATGATCCCCTTGGTCATTTCATGGTAATGAGCGGTGTACCGTTGCCCCAAAGCGTCCTGATTGGACGGAAACCCCAGAAAGCGGGCCCCGGTTTCATTCACGATATACGCCCCGGAAATATCCGCGCCGGATCCTTTGCGAAACCCCCGGCCCGCCGCCATCTGAATGCCGTACAAAGAAAGAAAATCCGTGCCGGCGGTAATGACTTTCAGGCGCACGCCGCTCCTGCGATCCATTCCCTCCTTCCAGAGCATATAGCTGCCGCGACTTTCATCCCCGGGAACCGAGGACGATACCGCCGCCCCGGTCACCCGGGAATGCTGGGCGAAGGCCTCCTTGATGGCCTCGTAATCTCTGCGCAGGTGTCCCAGGTTGCTTTTTACCCGCAGGATCAGCTTCTGTTCCTTACTGAATCCGAGGGCCCGCCCCTTCATGAAATCCAGTTGGCGCAACACCGAAAGGGTGCAGATCACCAGGAACACGGTCACGGCGAACTGTCCGGCTACCAGGATCTTCTGCATGAGGGTGCCTCGCAGACGGAACTTGAACCTGTCCTGAAATATTGCCGCCGGTTTCAGCCCGGTCAGGACAAGGGCCGGGAAAATCCCGGAAACAAAACTGACCAGCAGGAACAGCGCCAGCAACGCCGGCAGAACCATCGGGTTCGCCAGTTGGGAGAGAGTCAGCGTCGTCCCGGCCAGGCGATTGAAAAGGGGCAGCAGAAACAATGCCACCCCCAGGGCGGCGACAAAGGATATCAGGGTAATGATCTGGGCCTCCACCAGGTATTGGCGGATCAACTGCGAGCGGCCGGCGCCCATGACCTTGCGGAGGCCCACTTCCCGGGCCCGGGTGGTGGACAGGGCGGTGGAGAGGTTGATGAAGTTCATGCAGCCGATCAACAGAACAAGACCGGCGATCAGGGCATAGATGTAAACGTACAGCCAATTCCCGCCGGTTTCCGGTTCTCCGTAGGGCTGGGGATGCATGTGGATCCGACTCACCGGCTGCAGGCTCAGGTCAACCTTTCCCAGGTTGAACTTGTATTTTTCCTTGAAAATCCGCAGCAATTTCGCCGCATAGATCTGGATCCGCCGTTCAAAGTCCCGGGGATCGACACCTTCCTTTAATTTTACGTAACTGTACTTGGCCTTTGGATTGGGCCAGTCCGACTCGAAATCCGGAAGGTTCTTGATCAACGTGGCCATGGAGACCAGCATATGGTAGCGGATATGGGTGTGGGAAGGAGGATTGCGCAACACCCCGGTCACGGTAAAATCTTCCAGCCGCACCCGGCGCGGACCGAGGTCGTAATCCATTTCCATTTTCAGAACCCGGCCCACCGGGCTGACATCTCCGAAGTACTTCCGGGCCATGTCCCGGGTGATCAGGACCGTGTTGGGCCGGGTCAACGCCCCGCGGGGATCACCCTCGGCAAACGGGACGTTAAAAACCCGCAGCATCTCCGGATCAACAAAAAAGACCTTTTTTTCGAAAAAGCGTTTATCCCCCCGCACGGTCAACACGTTGTCCGCGTTTTCATAGGGCGGCACCATGCGGAAAGCCTCTTCCACCTGGGGCATGTCGTTCTTCATCTCCGTCACCAGGGGCCCCGGGGTCCGCGCCATGGAATACTCCCCGGTCGGGCTGACCCGGTGGAAGTTGATTCGATACAACCGCCGGGAGTCGGGATGGTGGGTGTCATAAGACAACTCGTGCATCACGAACAATATAATCACCACGGCGCATCCCAGTCCCACCGCCAGGCCGAAAATATTGATTCCGGCATATGCCTTGTGCCGGCGGATATTGCGCCAGGCGATTTTCAGATAGTTCCTGAACATGGGTTACTCCCCTTCGCGGTCCTCATTCGTACCGCAGGCTGTCCGCCGGGTTGGCCCGGGCGGCCTTGATCGTCTGGAAGCCTACCGACAAGAGGACTACCAGCACGGCAAAAAGAAAAGATGGCAGGAATGCACCAATTCCCAGGGGGACGTGATAGGCGAAGCTGCGCAGCCAGTTGTGCATGAGGAAAAACCCCAGCGGCCAGGCGATCACCGTTGCAAAGAAGATCCAGCGTCCGAATTGCCGAAAAAGCAGGATCACGATTCCCGTTGAGGTGGCGCCCAACACCTTGCGCACGCCGATCTCCTTGGTCCGTTGCTCCGCCATGAAGGCGGATAGTCCCAGCAGTCCCAGGCCGGCGATAAACAGCGCGAAAATGGAAAACGCGGCAAATATCGAATGGGTGCGCAGTTCAGCCCGGTAGAGATCATCGTAATGTTCATCAAAGAACGCGTATTCGAACGCCTGGTTTTCGGAAAAACGCTTCCACGTTCGCTCCAGGAAAGCGATGGTCTCCTGAATACGGTTTGTCTTCAGGCGCACCGATAATTCCCGTCCCCCCCAGGCTTCCCGACCGATTACGTTGATAATCAGGGGGTCTATGGCGTGATGAATGGAACGGAAATGAAAATCCCGGATTACGCCGACAATCGGTATGGGCGCGCCCCTGCGGTCCCGCACCAGCCTTTTCCCCACCGGCTCTTTCAGTCCCAGGATTTTCACCGCCGACTCGTTCAGCACCAGGGCGCGCTGGTCCCCGCCGGAATCCTGCGGGAAAAACACTCCCTCCACCACTTCCAGACCGTATACCCGGCCGTAGTCGGCATCCGCGAACAGATGATGGATTACCCGGGTTTCCGAATCCGGCTGTTGGGGCTGTTGATAGAAGCTGTCTCCCACCAGTCCGCCAAGCAGATAGTCTGAATTCGTGGCGGCCATCACATTGGGATGCTCCAGGATGGCGCGCTTGAAGGGGCCGATATTTCTCTTCAGATCATCGGCTTTGTGAATATTGACAATGCGCTCCTTCTCTAGATTCAGTTTCTTGCCATGGATAAACTCCACCTGCCCCCGGACCACGAAAGTGCCGACCAGCAGGACAATGGCGATGGAAAACTGGAATATCACCAGAGCGCTGCGCAACCAGGCGCGCTTACTCCCGGGATCCTTCCGCAACACATTGACCGGATGAAACGACGACAGATAGAACGCCGGATACAAACCCGCCGACAACCCGACGATAAGGGTAAAAGCCAGCAACATGAACAATACCATAGGATCCCCGAGAGACAGGACCAGATGTTTCCCCGTGAAAGTACGGAACGGGAGCAGGGAGACCTTCACCACCCACAACGCCAGGATCATGGCTCCGCAGGCATACGCCACGGATTCAGTCAAAAACTGCCGGATCAGCACCAGCCGGGTGGACCCCAGGGTTTTGCGGATTCCCACTTCCCGGGCACGCCCCATGGAACGGGCGGTGGAAAGGTTGACGAAATTGGCTACCGCCAGGATGAGGATCGCCAATCCCGCCAGGATAAAGATGATCACGTACAGGCGATCCCCGTTGGGTTCCAGTTCATGCTCCAGGTGGGAATTCAGGTGAACCCAAGTGACGGGTTGCAGGAAATGGAAATATTCGTTGCCCTGCCCGCGCATCTGCTCCAGGCTCATTCCGAACATTTCCGCGATTTGCGGTTTGATATATGTGAGCTCTTCACGCTTGAGTTTGCTTTCGAATCGACGCCAGTCCACCCCCTCCCGCAGAATGAGGTAAGTGTAGTAGTTGTTGCTGAGCCAGGTGGCTTCGGTTCCCATATTGCGGTACGTGTGCATGGCCGCAAGGAAGTCAAAATGAAAATGGGAGTTCGCGGGCATGTCCGCAACCACCCCGGTAACCCGCCAGTCCCGGCGTTGATCGGCATGCAACGTCTTGCCCAGGGGATTCTCATCACCGAAATATCGGCGGGCGGTGGTCCGGGTGATGACAAGGGAATTCGGTTCTTTCAGGGCCGTTTCGGGATTCCCCGCCAGGAAAGGGAGTTGAAAGACCTGGAAAAAATCCGCATCCGCGGCAAACCACCGCTCTTCACTGAACACCTTGTCCTTGTAGCGGATAACCGGGTTTCCCAGGCGTCTGAAACGGGTCACCGCTTCCACTTCGGGAAAGTCGCTTTGGAGCACCGGGGCCATGGGCGGACACGCCTGTACACCGTGCACCGTGTTCCCCCGCACCACTCCATAGTACCCCACGCGGTACATCCGCTCCGCGTCCGGTAAGTGGCGGTCATAACTCAGTTCATGGTGTACCCACAAAAACATCAGGATGCAGCAGGCGATACTGACGCTGAGTCCGACAATCTTGATCAGGGAGTATACGGCCTGCTTGCGGAAATTCCGCAACGCGATCTTGATAAAGTTTATCCACATGACTCTTTCCTCTGATTCATCTTACTCATAGCGCAGGCTCTCCACCGGGTTGGACCGGGCGGCCCGAACAAACTGAAACATAACGGTAAACAGGGCGATGGTCATGACCAGCAGCCCGGCCCAGACAAACGCCCAGACGCTCACGGATGCGTGGTAGGCGTAGCCCGCCAGCCAGCGACTGGTTCCGATATACGCCAGGGGCCATGCGATCAAGTTGGCGATCAGCACCCAGCGCGAGAACTTCGCGGTCAAAAGCAGCACCAATCCCCGGGTGGTCGCCCCCAGGATTTTGCGAATCCCGATCTCCTTGGTCCGCTGTTCCGCGGCGAATGCCGATAGGCCGAAAAGTCCCAGGCACGCGATAAACACGGCCAGGAAGCTGAAATACTGAAACAGCGTCAACAGGCTGCGTTCCTCCCGGAAACGTTGATCGAAAATAGAATCATAAAAAAAGTATTCAAAAGGATATCCGGGATTGAACCGGTTCCACGCGGACCGGATGACGTCAAGGGTGTGGGGGATATTCTTTGGCCGGATTTTAACGGAGATAAAGTAGGCGGCGGCATCGGGTTGGAGGAAAATCTTCAAGGGCATGATGGGATTCCGCAAAGAAGAGAAGTGAAAATCCCTGATGACCCCGATGACCGTGTAGTAGATGCGCTGTTCCCCAAAGGTTTGAATGACTTTTTTGCCGATGGGATTCTCCCAGCCGAATCTTTCCGCGGCGGTCCGGTTGATGATAACCGCCCCGGCGTCATCTCTGCGCCGGCTGCCGACCTGGATGTCCGAGGGAAACTCCCGCGAGAAATCCCGCCCCTTTACCACCGGGATCTCGAAGGTTTTCAGGAAATCATAATCCACGGTATTGTGAATGATGGTAACCGATTCATCACCCACGGCCCCTTCCCAGGTCACTGTATTGTATCGGCCGATACTGTGGGGGAGCATGGCGGAACCGGCGACACTGAGGATTTCGGGATTCTCCCTCAGCATGGCCTTGAAGGGTTGGATACTGTTGCGGGCGGGGTTGCGAAGGATCAGGATCTGGTTTTTGGCAAAACCCAGGGATCTGGCGTTCATGTAATGGATCTGGCGGATAATGGTAAAGGTGGCGATGATCAGGATCACGGAAATGGTGAATTGAAACACCACCAGGATGCGGCGGAATCCCGCGCCCTTGCGGCCGGACGCGGCGGCGTCCTGGAAAATCCCCGCCGGCCGAAAAGCGGAAAGGTACAAGGCGGGATAACTTCCGGACAGGAATCCGACCAGGAACCACGCCCCCAGCAGGACAAAGGGCAATGA
>Ga0272441_10009851_pt1 | contig 14632 bp, 2 predicted proteins | sample SSMProp6N_FD_193582 | JGI IMG/M metagenome (GOLD analysis project Ga0272441, IMG submission 193582) | Marine sediment archaeal communities from Little Sippewissett salt marsh, Falmouth, MA, United States - SSM-Prop-6N | ecosystem: Environmental > Aquatic > Marine > Wetlands > Sediment ... | reverse complement strand
CCACGGAACTCGTACGCGCCCCCCGCCGTGATGATCGTGGCCACCAGCGCGTCGTCGCCATCCACTTCCGCCACGCCGTCCCCGTCGTCGGCATACAACCGGACCGTCGCTCCGTCCACGCCCCCCTCCCCACCGTCGAGGAACCCGTTGACATCTTCATCGTTCCAGACCACCCCCGCGAGGCTGCCGCTGAGCCACTGCGCCTCGATCGCCCCGATGTCCACTGTGCCCTCACAAACGCGGTCGAACCCCTGCCCTCGCTGGTCCGTGGCAAGTCCCGCGCCCATGGCGTTGTCCCCTGCGTTGATCGCCGGACTCGACGGCAGCAGCGCATGCGTCTTGGTCGGCCCCCCGTTGTCCGCCAGCGGGGCAAGCCACGACAGGTCTGCAACGCCGACGATGTTCCCGTTGACACCGTCCACGAGACCGCCGCTGCTCTCCGCGTGACCCACCACGTTGCACGAGCACGCCGCGCCAAGCGTGCCGTACACTTCCTCCGGGGCCCCGTGTCTCAGGTTCCCCGCGAGGATTGTGTTATGCAGCACCACGCGGTCGTTAAGGCAGTTGATCCCGCCCCCGTGGTCGTCCGGATTTGGGCTGGCGCTTGTCGCCGCTTCATTGCCGACGATCGTGCTGTTGACGATGGTCAGATCCTCCCCCCCGTGGTGGATGCCACCGCCCTTTTGCGTCGCGGTGTTGCCCGAGATCGTCGAATTGATGATCGTCATCATGAGCCTGCCGCTGACGACCCCGCCCCCTATGCGAGCGGTGTTCTGGGAGATCGTGCTGTCGATCACGGTGACCCTCGCGCCGTTGGTGCCCATGACACCCCCGCCGTCGATGCCGGCGTTCAGGTTGCTCAACGTGCACCGCTCGATCACCACGTCGGCGTTGGTGACATACACGCCGCCGCCCGACCACTCGGCATCCGGCAGGCCCAGACCGTTCCCGACGATCGTGGTGTCGGTGATCGTGGCAGGGAGCGAGGAACTCGTCACATACACCGCCCCTCCCTGAACTGCATAGTTGCCAGTGAACGTTGAGTCCCTCACCGCCAGCTCACCTGCTCCCGACTCAACTCCGCCACCGAGCCGTGCCTCATTGCGGGAGAAGGTGCAGCCTATGACCGTCAGCAGGCCCTTCGTCGACTCTATGCCGCCTCCGTAGTTCTCGGAGGAGTTCCTGGTGAACTCGCAATTCCTGACGGTGAGTGTTCCCTGGTTGCTGAAAATCCCTCCGCCTCTGTTGGCGGAGTTGTCGACGAAGGTCACGCCTTGCACCACAACCGAGGCACCAGGCTCGATGAGAATCCCGCCGCCGCCGTTGTTGACGACCTCGTCGTGTCCTCGTTGTAGCGATAGGCCACTGATGGCGACGACGGTGTTTCCGGCGACGTGAAATATGCGACACTGCTCCATGGCGTTGATGGTCAACGCTCCAGCGCCTGGCCCCCGTATGTCCACGTCGCTCAGTATGTTCAACTGGCTCAATCCCCCCTCGATCATGATGCTTCCGCCGATCAACCCCGGATGGAAGAGGATCGCATCCACCCCCGCCCGCAGGTCGGCTAAGCCGAGCGCCTCGCGCAGAGACAGGTCGTTTGGACTCAGGTCGCCATCATCCTCGTCCACAAGCGTGTCCACGACGATCGGGCGAAAGTATCCCACGTCCGCAGTATCGCAGTCCACGTCCGCGGGCAAGCTGACCGCCAAGACGTTGGACGCACTGGTCCGTGTTGCGCCGTCCAGGGCGGCACCGGACTCGTCCACCTCCACCCAGAAGTTGCCCAGGACGAGGCCGGCGAAGTCGAAGCCCTCGCTTGTCGTCGCCTGCGTGCGCTCCAGCGCGTCGTCTCCGCCGGGCTCGAACGTCCCGTCGCCGTCGTCGCGGTAGAGGTTGACCGTTACGCCTTCGATGCCCCCCTCATCGGCGTCGAGCTCGGCGTCCTCGTCCGCGTCGTTCCAGACCACCCCGCCGATCGAAGACGGCAGGACAAAGCCGATGTCGGCGTCCGTGCGGTCCTGATCCTCCGCGAGCATTACCGGCAATGGGTCGCTGGCTGCTAAGTGGTTAACGATGCGTCCAGTCAGGGGCCCGGCAGCGGTATCCGGATCAACCCAGTACCGCCCCGGCTTGAGACCGGAGAAACCATATGTGCCTCCCCCAGCCGTGACGGTCTGGACGAGGAACGTGTCGTCTTGCCCAGGGCCAAACAGCCCGTCGCCGTCATCGAGGTAAAGGGCGACCGTCACGCCGTCGAACGGCAACTCTCCATCGCCCAACGTACCGTTGGCATCGGCATCGTCCCAAATCACGCCCGTAAGCGATCCACTGAGCCACTGGGCCTCGAACGCGCCAATGTCCACCACGCTGTCGACAACGCGGTCGAAACCCTCCTCCCGCTGGTCGAAGGCAAGGGGGACGCCCAGCTCGCCGACCGCCTCGGCGTTGCCGCCCGCGTTGAGGGCCGGGCTGGCCGGGAGCAACGCGTGCGTCTGGGTCTTGCCGCCGTTATCGGCCAGTGGGGCGATCATCGGGTCCAGCGGCTGGGACTTCGTCCCGACGAGGTTGCCGTTCTCGCCGTGCCTCAGACCGCTGCTTCCCTCCCCGGTCGCTACCAGGTTGCATGAACTGCTTGACCTGAAGGATCCGTAAACATCACTGAGTTGCGTAAACGTGTCGGCGAGGTTGCGCGCGATGATTGTGTTGTGCGCGACTACGGCCTCGTTACCGCTGTAGATGCCCCCGCCCTTCCAGCTGTCGCCAGGGCTTTCGTGCCAACCGGAGTCGTTGTCCACGATCGTGCAGTTGCGAACCGTTACCGACCCCTTGGGGCCCTCGGCATGGATGCCGCCGCCGTAGCGACTGGCGTGGTTCGACCGGATAGTCGTATTGACGACAGTCGCCTGCGCGCAAGCGAAGGACAGGCCGCCGCCCCCCACAGAGTGCGACCAGCATTCGTGGATGAGACAGTCCCGTACCACGGCCGTGCTTCCCGAAGACCAGGCGCCGACGGCGCCTCCGCTGCTGCCAGCGACGTTGGAGTAGAACACGCTGCCGGAGACAACCACGTGACCGTCGTCCCACGTGCCGATTCCCCCGCCCTGACCGCTGTGGGCCCAGTTGTTTCTGATCACGCAGTCAACCGCTGAAACGTCACCGCCGCGGTTCCCAATTCCTGCGCCGGTTCCGGCCTGACAATGGCTGACTGTCACCGCGGACAGAGCCAGCGATCCGCGGGCAGCGACGTACACGCCGCCGCCGCAGTCACCGGCACCCTCCATGTGACCTCTTGTGATGGTCAGGTCCAGAATACAGACTGCTGCGCCTTCCAAGACCGCAAAGACGCGGGTCTCTTCCCCTCCGCTGACCGCCAACAGGTCCATCCCCGGCCCACGCAGTTCCATGTCGTCGCGGATCTCGAGATGACCCAGCGAAGGCTCCAGCGTGACCGTTCCCAGGCCGCCGGCAAACAGGCCCGAGTCGAACTCGATCACGTCCAGTCCGGGGGCCCGCTCGGCCTGGGCGATCGCCTCGCGCAGGCTGATCTCGCCGTCGGTGTCGACCGCTTCGTCGTTCAGGGCAGTGACGAGAAGCACCATGGGGCCGGAGCCGATGCCCACCCCTTCGCGGTTCTCGTCTTCCGCGAGGTCGACCCGGACCGGGTTCGACCCCGTCGTGACAATCCGGTTCCCATGCCCGCCGGACGTTTCGTCCAGCTCGATCCAGTAGGACCCGGCTGGCAGGCCACCGAAGCGATACGCGCCGTCTTCCCCCACGGCTGCGCTCGTCAGGAGGGTGTCCCCGGCCTGCGGGGCGAACAGCCCGTCGCCGTCATCGGCGTAGATCGCGACGGCCGAGCCCGGCATGGGGGGCTCGGCGGCATCCCCCTCCCCGTCCAGGTCCGCGTCGTCCCAGACGATCCCGGAGATCGACCCGCTCCGCCACTGCGCCTCATACGCGCCGATGTCGACAACGCCGTCGCAGACGCGATCGAAGCCGTCGCCTCGTTGATCGGAGGCCAGCGGGTTGCCCGCCTCGTTGCGGGCCTGGTCGTTGTTCCCGGTATTGATCGCACGGCTGCCGGGCACGAGCGCGTGGGTCCACGTCGGCCCGCCGTTGTCGGCCAGGGGACCGAGCGCCGCGTCCAAGGGCTCTTCCGGAGTGCCGACGTGATTGCCGTTGACCCCGTCAGCCAAAGCCGGGGACAGACTGCAAGCGCCGATGTAGTTGTAGGAGCTGGTAGGATCGACATCGCCATGAATCTCGAAGTCGTCCGGCAAGGTCGCGGCATCCCCGCGGTTGGTGGCGATGAGCGTGTTGTGCAGTCTGCAAGCACCATCGCTGAAGAGCACGCCGCCGCCTTCCCCGTCGGTTTGGTTGTCCGCGATGGTGCAATTCCGTAGCGTCACATCCACTCGAAGGTCTCTCGCGAGGAGCCCGCCGGCATAGAGAGCAGCTTCGTTCCCGGAGATCGTGGTGTTGACTATGCTCGCGGTCACTCCCATCAGCTCGATGCCGCCTCCGCGCTGACTTGCGGAGTTGCCGGATACCGTGGTGTCGATGATGTCTATCCTGGCGTGCATCCACCCGCCAATCGCGCCGCCGCCGATCAACGCAGTATTGCCGACGAACGAGCTCTGGCGGATGGTCGCTTGCCCTCCCCCCGCAACGTAGATCGCCCCGCCGCCGCTGTCCTGGATTCCGCTGACGGAGTGGTTGGACACAAAGAGGCAGCGTGTGACAAAGACACTGCCGCTGCTCTCGACGAAAACGGCGCCGCCACTGGCACCGATACACTCAACAAAGGACACGCCACACAGCGTCAGGGCGCTGTCGGCGCTCACGTACACGCCTCCGCCGGACTGAGTTCCGGCCTGTTGGCCTTGCCTGATCGTCAGTCCCGAGAGGGCCGCCGTGATCGCGCCGTTGAAGTCGAACACGCGGCTGTTGTGCTCGGCGTCGAGGATCAACTGCTCGGCGCCCGGGCCGCGGATGTCCACGTCGGTCGTCGGGGCGAGTTGGCCCAGCGTCAGTGCGATCGTGCCCGGCCCGCCGTTGAACAGGGCTGCGTCAAACAGGATCACGTCCGCGCCGGCCCGTCCGTCGGCGATCCCCAGTGCCTCGCGCAGGCTCGTCAGGCCGTCGGTGTCCGTTGCCGAGGTCTCGTCGTTCAGCGCCGTAACCACGATCGGCCGCAGGTAGCCGAAGTCCGCGCCCGCGTGGGTTTCCTCCGCGGCGATCTGAACCAAGAGGTGAGAAAACGGGCTGGTCCGCGTGGCGTCAGCCAAGGCGGGGCTCGCCTCGTCGATCTCTATCCAGAACGCCCCTGCCACCAGGTCGGCGAAGTCGTACCCGCCGTCGCCGGCCGTGAGCTGCGTTCGCTCCAGCGCGTCGTCTCCGCCCGGCTCGAACTCCCCGTCCCCGTCGTCGCGGTAGAGGTTGACGGTTACGGCTTCGATACCGCCCTCGTCGGCATCGAGCTCGGCGTCCTCGTTCGCGTCGTTCCAGACCACCCCGCCGATCATGGCCGGGAGGACGAAGCCGACGTCGGCGTCGGTGCGGTCCTCGTCCACGGCCAGCGTCACGGGGAGGGGGTCGGAGCCGTAGTAGTGATTGACGATGCGTTCGGCCAGCGGGCCGGCATCGTGGTCCACGTCGATCCAGTAGGTTCCCGGCCCGAGGCCGGTGATCTCGTAGGCGCCCTGCTCGTCCGTCGTCCTGTCGGTCAGGTGCACGTCGGCGATTCCCCCGTCGAAGACGCCGTCGCCGTCGTCCAGGTACAGGCCGATCCCCACGCCGGCGAACACCGTCTCTTCCGGATCGACCTCGCCGTCCGCGTCGTCGTCGTCCCACACCCGTCCCGAGATCAATCCCGGCAGCCACTGGACCTCGTAGGCGCCGATATCGACGGCGTCGTCCACGAAGCGGCCGAACCCCTCCCCCCGCGCGTCCCATAGGAGGGGTTCTCCCGATGAGTCCACGGCGTCGGAGTCGCTGCCCCCGTTGATGGCGGGGCTAAGCGGCAGGAGCTCGTGCGTCTGCACCACCCCGCCGTTGTCGGCCAGCGGGCCGAGCATGGGGTTCCCGCCGATCAGATTATGCGAGCTGCTCGAATGCAGCGTTCCAGTAACTGTCGAGACGATACAGTTGCGCAGTATGATCCACTTGTAATCCGGCTCGATGTAGATGTCGGCGTTCTGGTTATCAACGATCGTGCAGTTCCGGAGGATCACCGCGCCTGTGTTGGAGGGCAGGAGCGTCAGCGCCCCGCGCACGCCTCCGCCGCCCCCCCGGTTGCCACTGATGGTGGTGTTGATCACGAACACCATCGCGCTGGTGTCCGTCTGAAGCCCGCCAGGAATCCCGCCCGAATCCCATCCCTGGTTGTCTGTGATCGTACAGTTCACGATGGTGGCCTTGGACGCATCGCCCACGCGAATCGCCGCGCCGCCGTTCGTTGTGTCCCCATTGCCCACGAACGTGCTGTCCCGGATGACCATCTCGCTACGGGAATCCACGTAGACGGCATCCCCGCACCGGATGCTCTTGCTGCCCTCGAACCGGCAGCGCACCACGGTGGCGTAGGCGCCGTCCCGCGTGATGATCGAGCCTCCGGCCAGGGAGTAGCATCGGGTGAAAACCACGTCCGTCACCGTGACCGTGCAGCCGCCGAGAACCTCCACACCGCCCCCGCCCTGTCCCGCGCGCGTGTCGCGACCGCGGTAGATGGTCATGCGAGAGATCGAAGCCTCCGCGCCGCTCGTCACTCGAAACGTGCGGACATTGCTTCCGCCGTCGACCGTAAGCACGTCCGCTCCCGGTCCGATGATGCTCAGGTCGCTGGCAAGCTCGATGTGGCCGAGTGCCGGGTCCACAGAGATCGTGCCCCCGCCCTCGGCGAACAACGCCGGGGCGAACTCGATCGTGTTTGGCCTTCCGGTCGCTTGCCCGGCAACCAGGACGGCTTCGCGGAGGCTCAACTCTCCGTCCGTATCCACAGCCTCATCGTTGAGAGCGGTGACGAACACGGCCGCGGGCATCGTGCCGAACGAGACGTTCTCTCGGTCCTCGTCGTACGCGAGGTTGACAAGAACGGCCGGTTCGCCGTTCGTGACGCCGCGATAGCCCTGCTTGCCGGACCTGGGATCGAGACAAACCCAGTAGGCGCCGGCCGGCAACCCCACGACGGTGTAGTTGCCATTGACATCTGTCTCCGTCACGACCAGGCGCTCGTCCGCAACGCCGCAGTCGAACAGCCCGTCGCCGTCATCCGCATGGATCGCAAGGGCCGCGCCGAACAGAGGCTGTTCACCTGCATCCTGTTGGCCGTCCTCGTCGGCATCGTCCCAGACCACGCCCGAGATGGTGCCGGTAGCGTCTTGGGCCTCGAACGCACCGATGTCCACCGCACCGTCCACAACTCGAGCGAAGCCCTCGCCCCGGCCGTCGGTCGAGAGCGGGTTGCCCTCGGCGTCGATAGCCTCAACGCCATCCGCGCCGTTGATGGCTGGGCTGCCGGGCAGCAGTGCGTGTGTCTGCACCGCCCCGCCGTTGTCGGCCAGCGGGCCGATCAAGGGCTCCACGTCCATCCTGTTGCTTTTGATCCCGTCCGTCAGGTTTCCCCCGCTCCCGATGATGTTGTAGGAGCTGTTGGTGCTTACGGACCCCACGATGTCGGAACGCCCCCCGCCGGGCAGTGTGTTCCCGCTGACGATGCAGTTGTGCAGCAAGACCCTTCTGTAGCCCGATTCGACGCTGATTCCCGGGGTGTCGTTGTCGGCAATCGTGCAGTTGCGGAAAGTCACGTCGGCAAGGAAGGCCGTGCCGTGGGTCACGTGGCCGTACACGGCCGCCGTGCCGCCGCTGTTGCCGCTGATCGTCACGTTGGCGGCGTCCAGGACCGAGGCGGTGCTGGTCTGGATTGCCACGGACCACTGGTACGTGCTCTGGGCCACGTTGCTCGCAAGCGTGCAGTCGGCGATCGCCAGGTAGGCGAAGGCGCCAACGTAGAGGACGGGCCCGGCCGATTCGGAGTTCCCGTTGCCCACGAAGCTGCTGCCGCGAATAATGGTCTCACTGTACGCCCCCGTCCGAACCACGTACCCCCCGCCGGAAGCCGTGTTGCCCTCGAAGCGGCAGTCTGTAATCGTAATGACGCAGTCTTTGCTGTCTCCCCTGTCCCCGTAGATCGCGCTGCCGTTGCCGACGCAGTGGGTGAAGGTCACCTGCGCGAAGGTGACCGCACACCCCGCAATGACCTGAACGCCACGGCCCCGTGTGCCGGATTCCGGCGGGGCATCGCCCCCGGTGATGGTCATTCCCGACACGAAGACCGTCGCATTCCCGGTTACCTGGAAGGCACGGACATCGTCCTGGCTTTGGACGGACAGCGTGTCCGCCCCGGGGCCGCGGATATCCAAGTCGACGTCAAGGTCGATCTGGCCAAGCGCCGGGTCGAGCAGGATCGTGCCCGGCCCGCCGGCGAACAGGGACGGGTCGAAGGTGATGACGTAGGCGTCCTCGCCCCCGAGGACGGCGGCGCGGGCGACGGCCTCGCGAAGGCTCAGGCCCGTGCCCTCGCTCGGAACGGCGTCCAGTTCGTCCGCAAGGGTCGTGACGGTCAGTAACGTGTTGGCGTAGCCGAAGTCCGCGCCGTCGTAGGCGGCGCCGAGGGCGACCGCCTGCATCAGGGGGTCCGACGCGGTCGTTCGGGTCATCCCACCCAGCACAGGAGAGGCTTCGTCGACCTCGACCCAGTAATCCCCCGGGTCGAGCTCGAGAAACCGGTACTCCCCCCCGCCGGCTGTGCTCTTCGTCTGTGTGAGAGCGTCGTCGGTAGCCGGTTCAAATGTGCCGTCGCCGTCGTCGAGGTAGAGGCGTACGACCACGCCGTCCAGCCGGGGCTCATCGGGATCGGGAACTCCGTCCACATTCACGTCTCGCCAGACCACGCCGCCGAGGGTCGCGCCGCGGGTGGACTCGACGGCCCCGATGTCCACGGTGTCGTAGAGGATGCGGTCGTACGCGGCCCCGCGCTGATCGCCGGTCAGGCCGGCGGCAGTGGCGACGGCGTTGTCGCCCACGTCGAACGCGGGGCTGCCCGGCAGGAGCCGGTGCGTCGGCGTGGGGCCGCCGTTGTCGGCCAGCGGGCCCAGGCCCGGGTCCAGCGGCGCGGCTACCGACCCGTGGAGGCTCGTCACATCGTCCAGGCCGGTGGACCCATCAAGGACGCCAATCAGGTTGTGGTGGCCGGCCTGCTCGAAGGCCCCGGAGACGTCACCGGCCGTGGCCCCGGCCAGGTTCCCCGCCACGATCGTGTTCTGGAGCGTCGTCGTCGCGCCGGCCCCGCAGAAGACCCCGCCCCCCAGCCCGGGCGCGACGCCGTCCGCGTCGGCGGTGTTGAGCGTGACCGTCACGTTCACGGCCGAGAGGTCCCCCCAGTTGACCACGCCGCCGCCGTGGGCGTCGGACTCGTTGGTGGAGATCGTCGAGTTCGCGACGGTGGCAAGGCCCCAGTTGACGAGCCCGCCGCCGAAGAAGCCGGCTGCGTTGTTCCACACCGCGCTGTCGCGAAGGGTCAGTTGGGCCCCGGCGGCGTTGTGGATTCCGCCGCCGTCAAACGGCGCCGCGTTGCCCGCGACGCCCACGGCCGTCAGGCTCAGCACGCCGGCGTTGCGGATGCCGCTGTCACTGCCGCCGGAGACGGTCAGGCCGGAGAGGTCGGCGGTCACGGCGGCTTGGACTTCCACGACGCAGCTTCGGCCATCGGCATCGATGGTCAGCAGGTCGGCACCGGGACCAACCAGGACGAGGGCGTCGGAGATGCGAAGCGGCTGGCCGCCCAGCGTGAGCACCCTCGGGCCGGAGAGAAACAGGTCGCCGTGGAACTCGATGCGGTCCGCGCCGCTGCCGGCCGGGGCGTCGTGGACGGGGGCGTCGGTGTTCGCCGCCTGAAGGGCCTCGCGAAGCGTCACCTGCCCGTCGGCGGCGACGGCATCGGCAAGGCTGTCCACGGTGAAGGCCGTCAGCAGCAGGCGGGGCTCGATGGGCTCGAAGAGAGGCGGCGTCTCTCCGTGCGGCGCGCGGGCGCGCGTCGGCCGCAGTACGGCGACATCGACCTTCCGCCCCATGGTCCTCGTCCTTTACCCGTGGGCGCCGCCCGACCTCCGATCCGCCTTCGGAAGATGCCGAAGGAAGAGCAGACAATGCCGAGCGAGTCCTGTATAATACTATCTGCATTGCCGGATTTCGGCAAGGAAGAAGTCTCGCTCTCGGGGCGGGCCGGCGGGCCGGCGAAGGACGACATCGGGGTCGCGCACGCCTGGGGCCGGACCGTGCCGTCGTACCGCTCCCGGAGGAGCTGTCGATCGTGGCGGAAGAGCAGGGCGATCATCGCGGCGAACCCTCTGAAGTCGGGGCGGCCGGTCTCGACACGACCGAGATGCCCACCATGAGCCACACGCGCACGGGCCCCCAGCGGGCGGCCGCCCCGTCCGGCGAACCGCCCCAGATCGACGGGTACCGCGTGGAGGGCCTCCTCAGCGACCGCGGTGGTCAAGGCGTGGTCTGGCGCGCGGTGCAGCAGAGCACAAATCGCCCCGTCGCCCTGAAGTTGCTGAAGGCGGGCGTTTTCGATTCCCGGCAGGCACGGCTTCGGTTCGAGCGGGAGGTGGAGCTCGCCGCCAACCTGGAGCACCCCCACATCGCCCGGGTCTACGACAGCGGCGTGCGCCAGGGCGTGTACTTCTATGCCATGGAGCTGATCGAGGGGCAGGACCTCCTGACGTACGTTCGGGCGCACAAGCTCCGCCGGCCCCAGGTGCTCCGGTTAATGGTCGCCGTCTGCCGGGCCGTGCAGCATGCCCACCTGCGGGGCATCATCCACCGGGACTTGAAGCCCTCCAACATCCTCGTGGCCCCGGGGTCGGACGGCGAGAGCCCGCGGCCGACCGTTCTCGACTTCGGCCTGGCGAAGGCGGTCGAGGAGAGCCCGCAGGCCGGGGACGTCTCCCGACGGGGCGCGATCACGGGCTCGTTCCCGTACATGTCGCCCGAGCAGGCCCGAGGAGAGGTCGACCGCCTCGACACGCGAACGGACGTGTACAGTCTGGGGGTCGTGCTGTACGAGCTGCTCGCCGAGCGCTTCCCCCGCGACATGACGGGCACGACACTGGACCTCCTGCGGCGAATCGCCGAAGAGGAGGTCCTGTCTCCTCGAAAGGCAGCCAGGAGCATCGACCGGGAACTGGAGGCCATTCTGCTCAAGGCCCTTGCCCTCCGCCCCGACGACCGGTACGCGACGGCGGGCGAACTGGCAGTGGACCTGGAGAGATACCTGGCCGGGGAGCCTCTGGAGGCCCGCCCGGAGACGCGGCTCTATGTCCTTCGTAAGGTCCTCTGGAAGTACCGGGGCCAGGTGGCGGGGCTCTTGATCGTGCTGACGGCGATCGCTTTCGCTGGATTGTACCACATTCGAGAGATCGGCAGGGAGCAGGGGAGAACCGAGAAGGCATGGGAGGCCGAGATGGTGGCCCGGGACGAGGCCGAAACGGCGAAGGTCCAGGCCTACGCACAACGGTCGCTGGCCCTCCAGTCGCTCAACAAGCTGATCTTCGAGGCGCAGAACAAGCTGGTCGGCGGGTTCGGGCAGTTGGCGCTGCGGGAAGAGCTGCTCCAGGTCGCGGAGAAGGGCCTTCTCGAGCTTGCCGACGCCCTGGAGGAGCCCGGCGTGCCGGTCGAGCGGAGCACCGCGATGGTCCACCTTCAGCTCGGCGAGGCGCTGGAGAAGACGGGCAACATGGCGGAGGCCCGGCGGCGGTACGGCCGGGCGGTGGCGATGCTCCGCCAGATCACGGCCCGGGGCGGGTTGGGCCTCGTATCGCAACGGGACCTCAGTGTCGCGGAGATTCGTCTGGGCCGGGCGTGCCTGAAGGCAGGGGAGCTCGCAGCCGCCCGAGAACACCTCGCAGCAGCCGAAAAGGCTATCGACGCGATGGCCGATAGCCTCCCCGGCGAGACGGAGGCGATGCCCGACCTGTGGGCGCTGCACAGCTCCCTGGGAGACGTCGCGATCGCGGCGAACGAGCCGGCCGAGGCCCGCATGCAATTCGAGAAGGCCCTCGCCTTGCTCGGGGGGACCTCCGATGGGGAAGCGAAGGAAGAGGACCGCAAGCGGAAGGCGGCGACGCACCGGCGACTGGGCAACGCCCTGCTCGGGCTGGGGCTGCGGAAGGAGGCGCGGGGGAGCTACCTCGCCGCGGTGACAACGGAGCGCGCCCGCGCCGGGGCCGATCCGCGGAACCTGCTGATCCGCAGAGACCTCGCGCTGAGCCTCGGCAAGCTCGGGGAGGCGTCGCTGGCGGCGTCCCTCCCAGTCGAGGCCGAGCAATGCTACCTGGAGGCCGTCCGCATGATCGAGGAGTTGGCCCGGGCGGACCCGGACCGCGTTGAGACCCAAGTGGATTTCGCGGCGGGCCTCTACGGTCTGGCCTGTGCGCTCCGCGCTCAAGGCCGGGAAGCGGAAGCGGTTCAGACGCTCCGTACCGCCCTGGGCGTCCTGGAGCGCGCGGAGCGGCGCGGGGCGCTGGAGGGCGTACCGAAGTACCGGGCCCTGCTGGGAGCGGTTCGCAGGGGGCTCGGCATCGGTCCGGCCAGCCGGCCGGCGGGAACGGCGAACGGGGAGGGATCATGAGATGACGCGATCCCCGTGGGCGTTTACCTTGGTCGAGCTGCTGGTCGTCATCGCGATCGTCGCCGTGCTGCTCGCCATGGTCTTCCCGACGTTGACCAAGGCGGTCCACATCACCCGCCAGATGAAATGCGTCCAGCACCTTGGCGAGCAGGCAAAGGCCCACGTGGCCTACGGCTTCGCCAACAAGGACAACAAGCCGCCCATCGTCTCCGGCGGAAGCCGGCCTCGCCCCGACTGGGTCTCCCCCAACACGAAGCGCCTCGGTGAACCCGTCGGGCAGGGCCTGCTGGCGCACGGGGAATACCTGTCATTCGAGGTCTTGCTGTGTCCGGCCGCCGCGATGACTCGGGACACCGAGCTGGACCGCCTCGCGTGGGAGAGAATGATGAACTCGGGGTCCTCGTACGCCTACTTCTGGCGGGACCCGGACCACGTTCTCGACAAGAAGCTCTTCCTGTCCGGCGCGACCTACGACGCCGCGGGGGCCGTCGGGCAGACGGCGCTGTCCATGGACGTCAACGCAGAGGAGGGGCACGGCTACGTCGGGGAATACGACGGCCGCGGCTGGGTGAGCCACCCCAGTATGGGCACGGTCAACATCTCGTTCATCGACTGCTCGGTGGACAGCGCCCCGAACAACGAAGTCCTCTTGCGTTTCCCCGCCGGTGTCCGCGAGGAGTTGAACTGGTTCGACCAGGCCCACCGCCGCGGCCCGGGGCGCAGGCCCCCGCCGAACGCCGATCCGCCCTAGTGCTGCAACCCCCGCCCGACCCGTTGGCGCGATCTGCCCGGGAACGTGCGGCCGGGCGTCACCGCAGCCGCGCCGTCCTGGGAATACCGCAGGCTCTATCTCCGGCGGCGCATCGCCGCCAACCCGTCCATCGCTAACCCGGATTATTCACCGCAGAGAACGCGGAGGGCGCAGAGGTAATTGCATAGCAAAGACTTACATCAGGAACTACCCCTTCTGATCGCGAACAGTGTGTTCCTGCGCGGGAGCGATCCAGAAGAGAGAATCTGATCGGAGTTTCTATGCATAATCGCCTTACCTCTGTGACCTCTGCGGTTGCTCTGCATTATCCGGGCTAACCTGTTCTTAAGAGTAAGGTCGGGGAGCGTAGCGTTTACGCGGCCGCGCAGGGCCTCGCTGGGCCACGCGCCGCACGACGTATTCCGGGGCGACTGCCCGGCCGGCCGAGGGGAAACCTCCGACCGCCATCGTCTTGTCTCTGCGGGACAGCGATGGGCCGGCACGTGCAGGGGCCCCTCTTCGGAACGTCGGTAGGTCCGGCCGCTGCGATCGGCGTTCCGTAAGCCTCGGGACAAGCGGCATTCCGAGAAGAGCGAACAAGGGCAGTGGCATACACCCCTTGCCGAAGTGCGGCCCGCATCGCACGCCAGAAGGCGTGAACTCGGTTCCTCGGCGAACGGAGAAGGTCCCCAAGAACGAACAAGAGAACGACGGGCGCCCCAATGCTCTGCGAGAAGCCCCCAAGCCCTCTCAACATCACACGTTCCAGCAGCTTCGGTTAAGGTGCTTCTTTTGCGTGCGTTGCTCTGGTGTGCGTCCGACCCACCGGGACAACGGCGGGTTCCGCGCCATCCCGGCGCGGCTGCGCATACAGCGCCGTTCGTTCTTCAAGGCGGGCGATTCCCGCCGCGGACTGTGTCATATCCATTCCTCATTACGTGCGGCCCGGCCATCTGCGGGGCAGCGGAGAGCTCGCCGGCAACGGCGTTCCGTACTAGATGAACTCGTCCTGATAGACTCGATTTCGATCTCATCGAGGCAGCAATCATCTCCGGCAGGTCCAGGTGCACTAACCCAACTTTCGCAGTTCGCGGCCCAAACACGGAATCTCGGCGCGATTTTCGCGCGCAAGTCACGGTGTTGCCGTTCGAGGATGGCGTCAGACGGCTGTAGTGCAGACCTACCCC
>Ga0272441_10009850_pt1 | contig 14634 bp, 13 predicted proteins | sample SSMProp6N_FD_193582 | JGI IMG/M metagenome (GOLD analysis project Ga0272441, IMG submission 193582) | Marine sediment archaeal communities from Little Sippewissett salt marsh, Falmouth, MA, United States - SSM-Prop-6N | ecosystem: Environmental > Aquatic > Marine > Wetlands > Sediment ... | reverse complement strand
CAGAACGATTCGCCGTTTTCCACAGCTTTTCTGGGCAAGACTGTTTGGATTCCAGGAAAAACCCTATTTTGAAGCAGTGGAACAGGCCCAGGAAGCACCCAAAGTGGCTTTCTAATGAAATTCACCGGCGGTATGGTGCCTGTAATAAAATACCGCAAGTTACCGGTAACCGGGATTCCTTCACAACATTGAAAAAGGAGATTGTGATATGACACAATTTCAGGAGTTGCTGACGATTCTGATTCCTGTGATTCTGATCACCGGACTGGTGATATATTATGTGATTTCGAGCCGGAAAAAGAAATAATGCAGGCCATTCTTTTTGGCTTTGTTGCATACTTGATAATTATTTTACTGGCAGGGATTCTGACGTTCCGGCTGAACCGGACCCTGGATGATTTTATTCTGGCGGGACGGCGTCTGGGTCCCTGGATTGTGGCATTCAGTGAACGGGCTTCCGGAGAAAGCGCATGGCTTTTGATCGGTCTTCCCGGTCTGGCTCTCATTTCGGGAATGAATGCATTCTGGCCGGCCATCGGATGTGTGTCAGGTATTCTTTTTTCATGGCTGTTTATATCCAGGCGTCTCAGGCAGTCCAGTGAAGCGCTGGGCGCCATTACACTGCCTGATTTTTTTGAATCCCGATTCAGTGATACATCCCGTCTGCTCCGTATTACAGCCACGCTGATTATCGTTTTTTTCTTCACATTTTATGTGTCGGCGCAGTTTCTTGCGGCCGGCAAAGTGCTGAACGCCGTATTTTCCATTCCTCATTTTTGGGGAATGGTGATCGGGGCTTGTATTATCCTTTTTTATACCATGATGGGCGGTTTTTTTGCCGTGGCATGGACCGATTTTTTTCAGGGACTCGTCATGGTCGTGACTCTGGTTGTATTGCCGGTTGCCGGCATAATATCCCTGGGGGGTGTCACACAATGGATTTCTGGCATCGGCGACAAAGATCCGGCGCTGCTCAGTTTATGGGGGAGCGACCGGGGCTGGACCATGATGAAAGTGGTCCTCGGCGGGCTCGGTATCGGGCTCGGATATATGGGACAGCCGCATCTGCTGGCCCGGTTCATGGCAATCAGGGATCCGGACCGGCTCCGGCAGGGAACGGCGATCGCCCTGGTCTGGGCCGTTCTGTCGTTTTCCGGGGCTGTTCTGGTGGGGACAGTGGGCATTCTCCATTTTCAGCAAACACCGGCAGACCAGGAACAGGTTATGCCCATGCTGGCCTCGGCGCTGCTTCCGGCCTGGCTGGCCGGTATTGCCATATCCGGCGCCATTGCCGCCATGATGTCCACGGCGGATTCACAGCTTTTGGTCACCACGTCGGCCCTTTCTGAGGATATTTATCACCGGATGATACGGCCCGAAGCACCGGAGAAACGCCTCCTGTTTTTAAGCCGTCTGGGAACCGTGCTGGTGGGGGCGGCCGCCTTTTTTCTGGCGATCCGTGCCGAAGCGCTGGTTTATGATCTCGTGCTGTATGCATGGGCCGGGCTGGGTGCGAGCTTCGGCCCGGTGCTGCTCCTTTCACTATGGTGGAAGGGCGTCACACGCCAGGGCGCACTTGCCGGGATGCTGACGGGGATGGCCACGGTTCTTCTGTGGTACAATGTGCCGGTGCTGCGTCACACACTGTACGAACTGATCCCCGGTTTCTTTCTGGCCCTGCTGGCAGTATGGTGCGTGAGTCTTTTTACCGGATCTGAGTAAACATCCACCACCGCAGGTGGTGGTTTTTGGACGGCCCGCAAAGCGGGAAGGCCAAGAGCAGGCACGCATGTGCCGATTTGTTTTCCGATCGGGAACCATCTGCCTGAGGCGGATGGTTTGAAGATCAATCAAAACGTATTGTCCGAACCAGCATGATTTCTGAATCCTGAATAACTCAGGTCCCTTCGATGAACGAATTGTCTCTGACTTCCGCTCAAAAAGAGGCCGTGGAACACGGTACCGGACCGCTTCTCATTGTTGCAGGAGCCGGCACCGGAAAGACCATGGTCATCACCCGCCGCATTGCCCATCTCATCACCAGCAAAGAAGCCAGACCCGAAGAAGTGCTGGCATTGACTTTTACGGAGAAAGCCGCGTCGGAAATGTCGGAACGGGTGGATGTGCTTCTGCCCTACGGCTATGCCCATGTGCCCATTTCCACGTTCCACGCCTTTGGTGACAGAATCCTCCGTGAATTCGGACTGGAGCTGGGCCTCAATCCCGACTTTCAGGTGCTTTCCCAGCCTGAACAGGTGATTTTCTTCAGGGAACATCTGTTTGAATTTTCACTGAAACATTACCGCCCCCTGGGAGATCCCACACGTTTTATACAGGCCATTCTGGGTTCGATTTCACGGGCCAAGGATGAAGATATCACACCGGCCGCCTACAGGGAATATGTGGAAGAACGCCGGCGGCGCCCGACGGATCATATCGATCAGGACACGTACATCGACGATCTGGAGAAGCAGGAAGAAATCGCGAATGCCTACAGTCTCTACCAGAAACTGCTGGCCGAAGCGGGAAAAGTGGATTTCGGCGATCAGGTGACCCTGGTACTCAGGCTGTTCAGGGAGCATCCGGCCGTGCTGGAGAAAGTCCGGAAGCGTTTCCGGTTTATTCTGGTGGATGAGTTTCAGGATACCAATTACGCCCAGTTTCAGCTGGTCCGGCTTCTGGGAAATGATGCGGCCAATATCACGGTGGTGGGAGACGATGACCAGTCTATTTACAAATTCCGCGGTGCAGCCATATCCAATATTCTCTCTTTTATGCGGATTTATCCGGGGGCAAAACAGATCGTGCTTACGGATAATTTTCGCTCCACCCAGATAATCCTGGACACGGCATATCACCTCATCAGCAACAATAATCCGGACCGGCTGGAGGTGCAGAACCAGATTGACAAGCGTCTGACGGCGCACCGGGAAGAGGAAGTGCCGGTGGAACATCTGCACTGCGACTCATTAACAACAGAATCGGACCGTGTGGCTGAAATAATCCGTGATCTGGTTGAAAACAAGCAGTATGCATTCGGTGATATTGCCATTCTGGTTCGCGCCAACAAGGATGCCGATCCGTTTCTCCGGGCCATGAACATGAAGGAAATACCATGGCGGTTTTCCGGAAATCGCGGATTGTATAACCGTCCGGAAGTCAAAATGATGCTTTCATTTTTGCGTGTCATCGCGGACCAGGATGATACGCTGAGTTTGTATCATCTGGCATCATCCGATATTTATGAGCTGGGATCCATGGAAGACCTGCATCGCATGGTGAATCTGGCCTATTCGCGGCATGTACCACTTTATGAGATTTTCAGGCATCACGAGACGATGGAAGAATTGAAGGAGCTCTCTGCTGAAACGCGGGTGACTGTGACAAAAATTGTGCAGGATATTCAGAAGTATTTACACGAATCACGGGATCATATCACCGGCAATGTGCTTTATCAATTTCTGATTCAGTCCAATTACCTCAAGCGCCTGACCCAGCAGGAAACGATTGACAATAATTTGAAAATCAAAAACATCGCCAATTTTTTCGATGTAATCTGGGGCTTTGCCCAGGTGGCCAGGGATGACCGGGTGCTGCATTTTGTGCAGTATCTGGATATGCTGATGGAGGCCGGTGATAATCCGGGAGCCGCCGAGGCCGATCCTGATCTGGATGCGGTCAATGTGCTGACCGTGCACAAAGCCAAGGGGCTGGAATGGCCGGTGGTTTTTATGGTCAGCCTGCTTGCCGGCAAATTTCCGCATACACACCGCAGTAATCCCATTGAACTGCCTGATGCATTGATCGAGGAAACCCTGCCGGCCGGGGATTCCCACACGCAGGAGGAACGGCGTCTTTTTTATGTGGGAATGACCCGGGCCGGTGAGCGCCTGTATTTCACCAGCGCGGTGGATTATGGGGGGGTGAGAAAACGAAAGGTCAGCCCCTTTGTGATGGAAGCCCTGGACCGGCCCAGGCTGGATGAAGTCACGGTGAAAACCGGCGCTGAAGAAAAAATTCACCGTTTCGCACCGGTTTCCGGGAGTACGGCTCCGGTGTCGGGCCCGATTCCGGAATCGAGTATTCTCAATCTTTCGCATTATCAGGTGGATGACTACAATACATGCCCTCTGAAATACAAATATGTGCATGTCCTCCGGCTGCCTTTTTTCCATCATACCATTGTTTACGGCAAGGCGGTGCACGCTGCTGTGGAAACGTATTACCGGCATAAAATCAACGGCATTCCGGTCACCCTGGATACATTGACCCGGGCGTACACCGAAGCATGGCGGAATATCGGATTTTTATCCCGCGAGCATGAAGAGCGGCGCTTTGAATCGGGTATCCAGGCCATCCGGCGGTTTTTTGAAAGGGAAGAGCAAACAGACCAAATCCCCAAATATGTGGAGGAACCGTTCAGTTTTATGCTGGATCACACCCGGATGGCCGGCCGCTGGGACCGGATTGATGACCGGGACGGCCGGATTGTTGTTGTGGACTTTAAAACGACCGAGATATATCAGCAGGAAGCTGCGGACAAGCGGGCGGAGACCAGCCTGCAGCTGGCCATCTATGCCATGGCATATCAGAAAATATGCGGTCACATGCCCCATCATCTCGAGCTCCATTTCCTTGAATCGGGACTGATCGGCCGGGCGGATGTCACGGAAAAAATACTGAAGAAGGCGGAAGATAAAATTACATTGGCGGCGGAGGGCATCCGCAAAAGGGATTATACGGCCACGCCGCATTATCAGGCCTGCCGTTTTTGTGCATATTCGGGTATCTGCCCGAGTGCTGTGAAAACATGAGAAGTGTATTCTGCGCCGGGCTGACGGACAGCCAGGCATCGATTTTCAATTTGAATTCCCCGGCAGGGTGAAATATGCATTTTTTCAGCCCATTCAACAGGATACTGACATCTTTTTTTGCGTTGTGGGTCATCATCATTTCTGTTGCCGCTTATTTCCTGCCGGGCTGGTTTCTTCCCGTCCGGCCCGTTATTCCATACCTGCTCGGCCTGATCATGTTCGGCATGGGAATGACACTCCGTCCGGAGGATTTCAGGACGGCCTTTCTCAAACCGGTGCCGGTTATTCTCGGGGTTGCTTTTCAGTACCTCATCATGCCCGCGCTGGGTTTCGGCCTGGCGTTTTTGTTGAAACTCCCGGATGAACTGGCTGCGGGTGTTGTCCTGGTGGGATCCTGTCCGGGCGGTACGGCATCCAATGTCATGGTGTACCTTTCCCGCGGGAATGTGGCGCTTTCCATTGCCATGACCACCGTTTCCACACTGCTGGCACCGCTTGTGACCCCATATCTCGTCCTTTTCTATGCCAGACACTGGTTGCCCGTGGATTCATGCGCATTGCTGCTGTCCATTCTCAAAGTGGTTCTGGTCCCTGTGGTTTTGGGTCTGGTAGTCAAGAAACTGTGGCCCGGTATAGCGGACCGGGCCGAAAACTGGACCCCCGCCATTTCCATTCTGGCCATTATCCTGATTATCGCGTGTATCGTGGCGCTGAATGCCGGTCATATTGTCACGACGGGCGTGTATGTTCTGATTGCGGTGATTCTGCACAATGTGCTGGGGTTTTTTCTGGGATACGGCATGGCCCGTATCAGCGGTCAGGATACTGCAGTCTGCCGAACCATCGCCATCGAGGTCGGCATGCAGAATTCGGGTTTGGGCGCCTTTCTGGCCCATGCGCATTTCTCGCCGCTGACAGCCCTGCCCAGCGCAGTCTTTTCCATCTGGCACAATATATCAGGATCTGTTCTGGCAACGATATGGCGGCGAAAAACAGGCCGGCCCGAAGGAGCCGGCAAGTAAACAGGTATGTATGGCCGTTATTCAGCCTTCTTGTCACCGAGCACCATGTCCAGCAGTTTCGCCTTCATATACGTATTGAATACTTTTTTGGCCTTGCTTTCAGCCCAGGCTTCCAGGCCCATTTTCCGGATCAGACACAGATTGAACACTTTCGTGTTGTGTGGAAAACGGTCCGCCATATCGACTACCGGATGAAGCCTGTCGCAGGGGAAATCAGCACATTCAAAGCAGAAGTCGATGGACTGTGATTCGGTACATGTTAATATGGGGCAGGGTTCGGTCCATTTCAGGAAGGGGATGCACCCATTTTCATTCCGGCATCCATCGCACTGCACCTGTTCTTCCGGGATATTCAGCCTTTTCGCTATAATGGATCGCAATCTGGGATTGTCCTTTGTCAAATATACGGGACAATTGAAGCAGTCCCTTCCGCACGGCGCCGTCATTTGCCTGATATCCATGGGTTCTCCTGTTTTTTTTTCATATGGTAAACCTGATGCCATTTCCCGGGTGCGAGAGAGCTTTGAAGGGACGGCATATCGTTTTATACTGTATTGGTGTCGTGCGGATACGGATTGTGACAATTTACAGGTATTTTTTCCAGTAATTTTTCCGGGGCAGGATCCGGTCCATGGCCTTGTAGAAGCGCACTTTTCCAAGCATCTGCTTCATTTTATGAACAGTTGCGGGCAAGTCGATTTCCACAGCCTCTTTTTTTATACGGCAGGTACACGATCCTTCCGGATTGAAGAGAAAGCAGCGGTCATCCATAAAGGCTGTGAGTTTCTTTTTAGAACGGGATATTATTTGCCTGACGGATGCGGCGTTTTTATCCAGAATGACAGCGATTTCATGGGAGGGAAGGTCGCCCAGCTCCCGGAGCAGGAAGGCCAGTTTGGATTCGGTGTCAAGGCAGTACAGGAACCCGGTCAGGCATTTGTCGCAGGTTTCCTTTACCCGGAGCTCTCGCTCGATATCAGCCGGTGCGGGGATATAATGCTGCATTTTGTCAAAAAGCGCTGCCATTTCCCGCCGTGTATAGACCCGTTCCTTTTGAATGGTTCGCATAATCACCCGGGAGGCAATGGTGTAAATCCAGGTTGAGAGAGCGGAACGTGCCTGAAAGGTGGGCAGGCTTTTCAGGATTTCCAGCCAGGCGTTCTGGGCGGCATCTTCAGCCAGAACCGGATTTGCGATCATGCGGCGCGCGATGCTTGATACCAGCGGGCCGTATTGCCGGATAATTTCCGGGGGCGGGGGGAGCCGGACAGTGCTGTTATCAATATGCATGGCGGGAATTGGATTCATATTACAGGCTGAACCGGTTCAGTGATGAATTGAAGGTGTGGGGTACAGGGGGCTGTCCGCCGGCAGATCAAGTATGTTGCATTCCGGAAAAACCATGTGTTTAAATTAGCATTTCTGCCGGAAGAATCAAGCATTTTTTAAATGACAATCTGCCGCTGCTGCCTGAAATAATCAGTCAGACAGCCAACGGCAGATGATCGATGTTTGTAGATTGAAAATGAAAAACATAATCAGTGCTTACACACATATCCGCATTATTTTTGCAGGATCAGCTTTCTCGTTTCGGTGTATGACCCGGCATTGAGCCGGCAGAAATACACGCCGCCGGGAAGGTCCCCGGCATGCCAGGTGACCTCATGAACGCCGGCAGCCTGTTTCCCGAAAGCCGGCGCCGCGACTTCCTTTCCCATCAGGTCATGGATTTTCAGGGACACGACACATTCCTCCGGCACCTGGTACCGGATGACCGTGGACGGATTGAAGGGATTGGGGTAATTCTGGCAGAGTGCGAATGTGCTTACGGTCCGGGCCGGATTGTCCGGTGCCACATCCGTGGCCGATGATGTTTTGACCAGGCAGATATTGTCCAGATACACATCATGAAGCGATGCGCCCGTATTAAATATCATGGCACCGTCAGAACTGGTGGGTTCCGTCATGACGAAAGTGTAAGTAAAATATTGTCTGGTTGTTGTTAGAGAAAAATTATGCCAGCCGCTGTATGCGGTCCAGGGGCTGGCATACTTCATCACAGCGTTGTTCAAATCCCGCGAGGCAGCCGCGTGGGCTTCGAAAGATACGCTGTACTCGGCACCATTTTCCATGAGCAGGCCCGTTTGAACAACCTGAATATGCCAGTCTTCGGTGCTGCCGTTGCCGATGGATACCACATACTCGCCGTTTTGAACGGAACCGGAGGCCTGGCCGTCGCCCTGAACCGACAGCAGCCAGTTGTTTGTCCCGTCGGCAAAATTTCCGTTGACGAGCATGTTGCCGACACACGTGTCCGGTTCCGGCGTTTCGCCGGGAATGGTGATTTCGGGTGAAAGCTGATGACCGGCATTGTTGGTTTCATCGGATTCATCGATGTCGCCCTCCGCATCGGCGATTACACCCAGATAATAATCACCCGGCGGAACGCCCGTCACAGATGTGCTTATCTCCCAGCTTCGCTTGTAATCGCCCGCGGCCACAGTCTGTGTGATATTCCAGTCATTGATGCGGTAATCACCGGCAGTGATATCGGTGTCATTCGACAGGTAGATGATGTTCTTGAATGATCCGCTTGTCGGGTCTGTGCCGATATTCATCACATCGATAATATAGGAAATATCCGGACCTTCATTGTCGGTAATATTGATCTGGCTGACAACCAGGTCGGGAAATCCGGCAGGAATTGTCACCTTGTTGACAGCATCGATATCCATGTTGTCATTTTCATCCTGTTCATCGATCAATCCCTTGAAATCAATGATCACGATCAGGTAGTATTCACCGCCGGGCACACCCGAGACGGTTGTAAAACTGGTGTGACCCATATAATCCTCAGGATCAAGCGGACAAATGAGTTCCCCCTCTTCAATCAGATAATCGGATGGATCGTAAGATTGATCCGGTGAAAGAAAGACCGCGTAATCAGGCTTGGTGATGGTGGATATATAGCCGTCGTTATCCACATAGAAATCATAATGAATATTGGGTCCGTCACTTTTCGTCACTTCGGTGTCAATCACATACAAATTGGATAGAAGCACATCCGGCGGCGTAAAGGCGTGTGCATTGTTTTTTTCGTCAGTTTCATCAACGACATTGTTTTCATCGATGATAAATCCGACATACCAGGTCCCGGGATGGTCGGATACATCTACGCCAAGCACGGTCGGTGTGCTGCTTCCGCCGGTAATAGCGGGAACCGTATTCGTACCGATGCAAATATCGGTCTTTGTGATTTTGTCATCCGACGAGAGATAATACCCGATCTGGTTTTCTGCGGCAGTCTCCGTACCCAGATTTTCAATCCGTACATTGATATAGAGCTGTGATGTAAAATTGTGACTGATCTGGGCCGGCACCCAGGTCAGATCGGGCTTGGAAGCCGGAGTTCGCGGTGACCGGCCGGTCCGGGAGAGCCGGCAGGTTCCGGCGGGCTGCGCCTGCGTTGTTCCGGTGTCCATGATACGGACCTCTCCATCTGGATTTGTCCGGATTTGTGCCGGCGGCCCGTTCTGACCGGCGGCTGCAGGCAAGACGGTGACTGCAGCCCAAAGAATTCCGGCGAAAACGACATAGTCGTGTTTCATGGCTTTTCCTCCTTTTTTCAGATTTTTTACATGAGCTGTACAGCGTCTCATGGGTGTAAAAACCGGAGGCGGTTTAGCGGGAATTTTCGATTCAGGATTCAGGAAACAACGGTTGAACGAACAGAAGCTGTCGATAAAGCAAAAAGAAGATGTTGATGGAATATATTATAATAGAGATTAAAATTCAAGTGTTTGAGAAAAATATTCAGAAACAGGCCGTTTCATTGAATGGTAATAAATCCCTGCGTTCTGTTGCTTGCCACCGGTTCAAATGATAGTGGGTATAATGGTTCGATCAACAGATGAACCGGATCCGGATCATGAGACACAAGACGCAAGACGCAAGACATTCATGGTCGGCATGGTACCAACAGTATTCTATGGAAACCGGTGTCCGCTTCTCTCGGCAGGATTGAAATGGATCATTGTGCTTGATCAGGCTCGCATGAGCCGGGTTGTGTCAGAGTGAAGGCAGATTGTATCAGCGGGCCGCTGTCAGAGTGCAGCCGGTTCCATGCTGATAACACGGATTGTACCGGTGTGCTTGCCCGATGTCAGAATAAAATCGGCACTCCCGGTTTTTTCGATATGATAATGCCTGCCGGCGTTTCTGTTCTGCGACTCCAGATGATCCAGAAAACCGGCCTTGTATGCCGGGCTCCAGTAGTGCATGGGAATGGTACAGCGGGGGTGAAGAAGATCCAGGAATGTCTCCGCCTGGGGAATGAATTCCGTCACACCCTGAATGGTCAGCAGCAGCAGGTCATATGTGTCCGGGTAAAGAGTGCCGGCCAGTTGTTTTACAGAGTCCGCATCGATGGCTGTGATGATGGCCTGCGCATCCGCCAGGTGAAGGATTTTGAGTCCTTTGTAGATAAAAAGATAGCTGGTATTGTCTGTTTCGGAGAGCGATGCCTCACTGGTCGGGATGGGACGGATTCGAAGTCCCCTCAGATTCAGGCTGTCCGTTCCGGTCAATATGATCGCCCGGCTGAAATCCATGCCGGGACGCTGATGATCCGCATGGGAGTGCGAGATCGTTACCACGTCGGGCGTTACGCCGGACAGGTCGCAGATCGGACTGTCGAGTCCGTATGACCGGGACTGGCCGTAATCGGTCAGCACCGATATATCATTGCCGAACCGGAGAAAAAAGCTGGCGTGCCCCAGATAATGGATATGCACAGCCGGGGCTTCCACTGCGGATGTATCCTGACCGGGGCATACTGCCGCAGCGGTCAGTAAAAGAATGATGATCACATCGAGATGACGCATTGGCCTGCTCCTCCATGGAATGGTTTCGCCGCTGCCGGTACCGGGCCGGCGGGAACGACGGTCCGGATGACTTCACTGCTGCAGTATTTCGATGGCTTTTTCAAGCACCATGTCCCGGCCGTTTACCAGACTGGCCGTTTCCGCAACAGGAATATCCGGGTATATGCCGGTATCTTCGAGTATGGTCATGTCCGGTTTGTACTAGATCCATCTTGAAATGCGGTAAGTGGTGCCGTCCTCCAGGCTGAACTCTCCCGGGTTTCCCGAACTTCCCCCTGTGGTATCGCCAATGGTGGTCACATGATCCAGGGTCGACATCATCAGAATGAACGATTCATTGGAACTCATGCATTTTTCCCCGATCAGCAGGGCAACCGGTCCGGTGTACTGCCACGGACCCGCCGGCGAAAACGACAGCGCCTGAAGCGCCGTGAAATCGTCGTGGCCGGGCCCGTTCCGGTATTTCACATACTCATATGTTTTCGTCCCGTCCGCAAAACGGGATGCCACTTTTTTGGCCAGCGCATCACTCCCGCCGCCGTTCGGCCGGACATCAATGATCAATCCGGTCATGTTTTCATACCGCGTTTCTTCGTTGTCAAACATGGCCAGAAATTCATCCACATCCCCGCTTGAGGAGGATGTCCATGATGCGATCAGGACATATCCGATGGTCTGATGGATCGATCCACAGGCGATATATTCATCCGATGTAAATACCGGACCGGATATGTAGGTGCTGTAAAATGCACTGTCAAACCGGTAATTGGCGAACACATCCCGTGTGTAGGGTGCGATATAGTGACCGTCTTTATCCTGAATGCTGACATGCAGATCATGGAGTTCGCCCAGCATGCACTTGAGAATATCATTGATAAAAAAATCATAGGTTGCCGGGGAGCGGGCGAGAGGTTCATACCGGATTTTTACATCATCCCAGTCGATTTGCTTGTGAATAAAATAGGAATAGTTGCTGTCGACATCATTCCAGACTTTTTCAAAGGATGCCGAGTAATCGGCGCCCTCCGGCCCAGTGCTGTTTTGATTACAACCGGTAAAAAGGATCGTCACGATCAAAGTAATCATCATCGTATATTTCAGTTTCATTCGTTTCTTTCCTTATTTTGCCCGTCGTTTATATGTGCCGCCGTATTCCCGGTCTGCCCTTTTTCGCGCTGGACGCCGGAGCCACATTCCTCACAGAACCGCACCGGATATCTGTTCCAGGAGGAATTCGAGGCGATTTTCAATCTTCGTGAAATGGTGCTTTATTCTGACCAGCTGCAGACGGTCAAAAAGTGCGCGGAAATCGGGTTTCATCATACTGGTTTCATGAACGGCCTTTTCATAGGCATCTGAATCGAATGCCGTTTTTTGTGGATTTTTAAGCGAATAATCAGACATGCTTTTGACAAACAGACCCAGGGCAATGTGAGGGATGTATTCGATGTCTTTTCGCCGGTATTTTGAAAGAATTCCGGAATATATTTCCCGGTGCAATTTCCGGACAGCCTCATTCCCTTCTTCAACAGCAAGCATCAGCCAGTGGTCCCATGATTTGAATAATCCGTGAATATGAATGGGGAAAGGTTTCCAGGACTTCAGGATATTTTCCGTGTGGCTGATCAATACGGATTCCCCGATTTCATCGGGAAGCGGGAACAGAATCGGGATATGCGGTGCGATCATCCGGGCAGTCGGATCATACCGGCCCCTGATCCGTCCGATGAGACGGGTGTTTACATCCGGATAATGAACCAGTCCATAATACATGGCACCCTTTCCTGATTCAATCAGGCTGTACGCATCGGACAGGATAAATGACAGTGGCAGCATAAGCCGCGGTTGAAAATCACGTCCGGATTCACTCTTTCCCGGCACCGGCAGAACAATTCGGTTTGACGATTGGCTTTTTGTTTCCGGGGATAAAAATGATTAATGGTGATTACCCGGCACTGACGGATTGTTCAATGCGGATCATGTTGGAAAAGTGTTTTTGTCTTTTGCCCATGATCCGTGATTTCTTTTCGCAATATTGCGGCACACTCTTTCGGGGTAGCCGGGAAGTGCAAATTGTCCGTTCAGATGAGTGATGAAACCACCCTTTGGGTGATTTCTGATACCATTCCGGTAAATCGGGATGGGCCCTGATCGTAAACCAGGTCGGCACTGTTGTGCCTCTGCGCCTGAGGCGCAGCCCCACCTCCGGTGGTGGATGTTTGCCCTGCCGGGTGACAGGCGATTGTCATGCCCGGGCGGGTCGAACCGGCCTGCATTTTGTCAGGCAATGCATTTTTTCAGATAATCGACTGCTCCCTGGGGATCGGGTGAATAAAAATCCGCGCCGACCTGGTCGCAGAAATTCTGGGATACCGGGGCGCCACCGACCAGAACTTTGGTGTCCGGAAATTTTTCCTTGATGGCCTTGACACTTTCTTCCATGTTTTTCATCGTAGTCGTCAGAAGCGCGCTCAGACCGATAAAGCAATCCGGATGCTGGCCCACGGCTTCAACGAACTTCTGGGGCGGCACATCCACGCCCAGGTCGACCACTTTAAAACCGCCCCCCTTGATGGTCATCGAAACAAGGTTTTTGCCGATATCATGCAAGTCGCCGGAAACCGTACCGATAACAAATGTGCCTTTTTGCTGGATGGATCCTGATTCCAGAAAGGGCTTCAAATGATTGGTGACGGCGATCATGGCCTCTGCGGAGATAATGAGGTTGGTTACATAGGCTTTTTTTTCACCGAATTTTTTCCCGATGCGTTCCATGCCGAGCATGCAGCCCTGCAGTATTACATCGGGCTGTACGCCGTTTTTTATCGCTTCAGCGGTAATTTCATCGGCGCCGTCCTGGCCCTTCATTTCCGGAGGAAACGGTGATGTCCTGTTGATTTTTCCAAACTCCACGCATGTTGCGATTTTTTCGATGATTTCTTGCATAATACGGCTCCAGTGTTAATGGAATCTGTTTCGTTATGATGGCAATTTCAAGAACCTGGCATATTGCAACATTCATTCCATGTGCTGCTTTCAGGCGCGTGTCCTTTATGAGTAATACTGTATGACGCGCATCACCACCTCGATCCCGTCCATTTCCAGGATATCCCGCAGGCACTGCATGGCGGGATGATCATCGGGCAGCAGCGCATATTTGCGTTTGACGGAACCCACAATGGTGTTGAATCCCATGGGCATGGCCATGGTCAGAAAGGCACTCTCCAGGGGGCCCTTGACAGGTGACCCGTCCGGTTTCTTGGGCGGCAGCATCTGGGTGAAATTACTCAATCCCACAGACATATTGATGCCGGCAAGGTCTTTGTCCTCATGGATCATTTTGATTGTATCCATCAGCCGCTTGAAATTTCCCTGGGAGTCGCTGCCGATGGGCACGATACCGGGATCGAGGATCAGCAGATCATTGGTCACATCCGGGATGCGGTCGCGCGCGATACGGACCATTGATTTTGCGGTTGCGCAGGTTTGTTCCGTTGATTTGTTCATAATCATCGAACCTGAATCATCCATTCCCTCGGTTATCAGAAGAACAGGAACAAACGGCTGCAATTGGTACAAATCAAACATTTCAAGTCGTGCTTCGGAGATGGAATTGAGAATCGGTTTGCGATTGCCGGCCCGTCCTGCATCGTAGGCCTCCAGTCCGGCGGCGGCGATTTCCGGATCGGGGGTGTCAATGGAGAGAGGGATTGAAATGTGTTCCTGAATTTTGTTAACAATTTCCGCCATATATGCCGGAGGACGGAGTCCGATATTGACATCGATATATGCCGCGCCTTTCTCAGCCTGAAAACTCGCCAGCTCAACGATGGCATCCATATCATTTTCTTCAAAAAGCGTATGGGTGAAAGGTACGGAATCGTTGATCGATTCACCGATAATTGTAAGACCTGG
>Ga0272441_10009849_pt1 | contig 14636 bp, 14 predicted proteins | sample SSMProp6N_FD_193582 | JGI IMG/M metagenome (GOLD analysis project Ga0272441, IMG submission 193582) | Marine sediment archaeal communities from Little Sippewissett salt marsh, Falmouth, MA, United States - SSM-Prop-6N | ecosystem: Environmental > Aquatic > Marine > Wetlands > Sediment ... | reverse complement strand
TTGACAGGATAAAAGTGGTTATTATTGGTCAGGATCCCTATCACGGTCCCGGCCAGGCACATGGATTATGTTTTTCTGTCAGGGACAGGGTGGCGCTTCCACCCAGTCTTATAAATATCTTTAAGGAGATTGAGTCAGATATGGGTTATACGCCGTATTCTTCGGGGAACCTTGAAAGATGGGCATCACAGGGAGTACTGCTTTTGAATGCCACACTAACGGTGAGGGCACATCAGGCAGGTTCGCACCAGGGAAAAGGATGGGAGGAATTTACTGATTCCGTAATCAGGATTGTCAATAACGAAAAAAAGAACCTGGTTTTCTTTCTCTGGGGCAGTTATGCACAAAGGAAAGGTGAATCTATTGACAGGTCACGTCACCTTGTCCTTGATTCGGTTCACCCCTCCCCTCTTTCAGCAGCCCGTGGATTCTTTGGCAACAAACACTTCAGCAGGTGTAATGCCTACCTCGAAAAAAACGGGATTAAACCTGTCGACTGGAGATAAGTGCTGTACTTATTATCTCTGTTAATTCATCAGTATCCTCAAAACCTGTTGATATTCTAATCATCCCCGGTTCGGGATACTTTGCACCCCACACCGATTCCACCGGTAATATCATAGTATACGGATCCCCGAGACTGGGGATAACTCTTATACTGCCGGATACCGCCTTAATGAATGCATCTCTGGTTTGCCGTTTCGCATCACTATTTTCGCCTGCGAAATCTACCGTAACCATTCCTCCAAAACCCTTATCTCCGAATATTTTTTTAGCTTCGTTATATGTAGGATGTTCTTCCAGGCCGGGATAGAAAACCCTTGCAACCTTCTTTGAATCATTCAATAGCCTGGCAATTGTTAAAGCATTATGACATTGCTTACTGAACCTGAGCTTCAGGGTCTTTAATTGTGTATTAAGCCTGTAAGCGTCATCTGCCGATAACATATGGCCGACATATTTCCGGTATTCAACTGCAGCTTTAAGAAGTCCGGCATCGTTTCCACACACAACGCCTGCAGTAATATTTCCGTGGCCACCAAGATATTTGGTAGCACTGTGCAAGACAAGATCTGCTCCTGAAGATAAAGGTTTCCACAGATATGGTGTTGCAAAAGTATTATCGACTATTACTCTTGTATCATATTTATGTGCAACTTCTATCACACCTGTAACATCAGGAACAATAAGCATAGGGTTCGAAATTGATTCCACAAAAATGAATTGTGGTCTCAGGTCGCTGATGACTGACTCAAGGGAGGAAAGATCATACCGTTCATTTACAGGGGCAAAACTGTGTATATCAAGTCCCCTTCTCTTTCTAAGTATCTCTTCTGCAAAAGTTATTGTACCCCCGTAGATCTCATTGAAAAAGAGCCATGGACGTATTGTTTTTCCATCCTGGAATATGGATACCGCAAGGTCAACAGCTGCCATTCCTGACTGGGTCAGGAGAGCCCATTCTGAACCTTCGTGTTTCATTATCTGTTCCTCAGCATCAACCACGGTAGGATTCCTGTAACGTGAATAGATGTACAGATCGGGAACACGATTATTTTCAGTCTCTTTTTTAAAGGCTTCTGATGTAGTTTCAGCATCAAACAGTTCAAAACCCGAATCCCTGTAAACAGGAACACGTGTACTGTTAACTTCTGTTTTTTTCTTCATATTATTGTATCACTATCAGATTTTATATGCAAGATATCTTATCCATACCCCATTCGATACAAGTAATTATCTTCGGAGCAGGTTCTCCTTATTCGCAGACAATATGTGTTGCTATTTTAATTCCAGGGGCTCTTCGGGAATGGTCTCATCAATTTCCAGAACTCTGTTGGTCATATCAGAAATGTAAACAACATAGGTGATCTTCATCTGCCCTATATATTGCATGTATGTAGGATCGACTTCACCTGTCGAGAATAATTCACCGTTTATGGTAGCAGATATCTCAGCAAAAGGATATGCCGTTTCAAAACGATGGTATTCAGACACATTTCCACTTGTTATAGTTCCAAGTGTATCCACCTCTTCCTCGATTTTGACTATTACTTCATCGAATGTCTGGTCGGATATATTTTTGACCCTGACATCAGTTGGCCCCTTGGGTTCATATTCGGTTTTTTTGCATGCGATTACTGCAACTGATATCAACAATAAACAAAGTAATTTCTTCATAGCGAGGTAAAATTGAATTATTCAGTTATCTGACTTTAAAGATAGCAAATTAGTTGCAAACGGATTAAATAATTTCAAGGCTGTTTGAGGGTACCCATCCTTTATTACCGTCAGAGAGACGTATCTCGAGCCACTCACCCACTTCATCCTCTACTGTTACTTTTGTTCCTTCATGAAGAACAAACAGATTTGTCCCGCTTTCATCAGGAGAACTTTTGCCATTGACTACAGGGCTGAATATCACTGCTTTCCGGCTGTCATAAACGAGTGATTTATTCCTTAAGGTGAATGCAAGAGAAGACAGGGATACTACAAAGAACAATAAAGCAAGCCAGAATCCGAGAACCTTTAGTCTGTATTTGGTGGTATAAAAATATACGGAAAGGAGAAGAAGGCATAGGATAAAGGCAATTACGCTGATCAATGCCCATGTGTTTGTCGACAGTGTCAGGGCGATATAATTATACCAACTGACAAAGAACAGTTCAGGTATCTCTTCAAAACGGTCAACAACAAGTGTCCGGGCTATCTGTAGATTATAATTAATATCTTCATCGCCGGGTTTATGTAATAGTGCCCTTTCATAAAAAAGAATTGCTCCGGGTATATTATTCAACTTAAAATAGGTATTCCCAATGTTGTATTCAAGCCCGGCCGACCTGTATCCGGTTTTGTAAATATCAGTCCACAGTTCCAGTGCCTTTTCATATTCACCTGAAGAAAAATACTCTTTTCCCTCCCTGAACTTTTCATCTGTTGTTACCTGTGAATAACTGTAATACGGGATAACTAGAAAAGTAATTATAACTGATAATATCAATACGTTTTGTTTCATCATTCAGGCTATTGTATTTTCCACCGACCTTATAAACCGGGAGGTAGCTTCATATATTTCTGTTGCTTCCGAGCCGGATGCTGATGGAGCATATCTGGTGTATTCACAGTTATCAAGTATTTTGACCATACTCTCTAGTACATCATCTTTTATCCCTTTTTCTTTCAGTACTGCCAGGGCTTTATTACGTGTCAGGTCTGAAACCGGTATGTTAAGTTTATCACTCAGATAACCCCATATTGCTTTGAGTATCTCTTCATAAAAACGATCCATTTCATCCCTTTTCATACATGCTGAGGCTTCACGTAATCTTTTCCCTGCGATTTTCCCTGCCCTGCGATTTTTCACCGCAGTTATGTCAGCATTACGTCTTATATGCTCTCTTCTTGCTACAAGAACTCCGATAAACAGCAGAAAAGCTATTGCATAGATGCTGTAGAATTCCCGTTTTGTTATTATTACATCCGCCTGTCTTGATAATTTTCCTAATTCGGGTTTAATAAAACGGATATCCTGACCCACATATTTAACATCCTCCTTTGAGAGACCTCCGTATACTGTTATTCCCGTTCCCTGTTCTGTTCCACGTCTGGCATGGAAGTTAAATTCATTTGTGGTAAGAGTCTCATATTTTTCTGTCGATGTATTGAAATATGAATAGGTTACCGGTGGAATTGAAAAATCACCATGATGACGTGGTATCAGGAGGTATTCAAAAGTCCTTTGCCCCGAGGTCCCGTTAATGCTGTTTTTGATATTATCTGACACCTTTGGGTCATATACCTCTATATCAGGAGATAAAGTCATTTCAGGAGCACTTGCAAGTTTAAGATTCCCGCTTCCCGATATAGTTATTTTAAGATTTACGGCATCATTAACATCGACAGTATCCTTATCAATACCCGCCTTCATATCCAGTTTTCCCACAACACCTGAAAAGTCATCAGGTCTTATGCCAGGTAATGGTTTTACGTTGATTTTAACCACGGGACTAACAACTGCCTTAGGGACAGTTTGGTATGTTGAAAAGAAATCTCCGAAGAATGGATCGGTCTCACCAGTTTTCTGACGTACAAGAACAGATATCTGAACCGGGTCTATTGTCACTTCTCCTGTTACCTGAGGGAATAACAAAAACCTCTGGATAACACCTGTACCATATACTGTCCCTTTTATATTTTCCTGTTTAAGCGAGGTAAGTGCAGGTGTTTCAATATCGGTTTTAAGAAATCCGGAGAATGAAGGATACTTTATTTCGTTGATACCGGAAAGGTCGACCCTGGTATATATTTTTACAGTAGCTGTAACAGACTCACCCATATATACTTCTTTGCGGCTTAAAGAAAGATCCAGAAATATATCTTTTCCTGTTGTCGTTACCTGACTGCCCTCTTCTCCGTTCTCTGCGATATTCTGCCTGCCGGCTGCTGATCCTACGACTTCGATATGAATTGAATCGGAATAGTATGTTTTTTTCTTCACTGTATATGATGCAGGCGGAATAACATACTTACCTTCCTCAAGAGCCTGCAGATAATATTGATGACTGTATGTTGTCTGCTGCGACATTTTGCCATTAATGATCTGGGTGCTTGAACTGTATGATGTTTGCGGACCCATGAGTTTATAAAAGCCTTCGAATGACGGGGCTGAGAACTGACCGCCTCCGGCATTCACCGTCCATGCCACTCTGAACTGCTGCCCTGCTTCCACAACAGATGGATATTCTGCCTCTAATTTTATATCCTGTGCATTTAGTGATGCTCCCAGAAAAACCAATAAAAGATTATATGTAAGTATCTTTTTCACTCTGTAAGGTTCATTTACCAATTCTTCTCTGTTCTGGTTTTTGCTTTCAATGCTTTTGCAAGTTTAACCTTTTCCTGGATATCTCTTTCATCATTTGCCAGTGCATTCAGGAGTCTCTCTGCATCTTCCTTTGAAATCTCCTGCTGTTGCTGTTCTTTTTGCTCTTCAGGTTGTTGCTGCTGCTGTTGTTGCTGGTCACTTTCCTGTTCCTGATCTTCGCTGCTTTGATCATCTTTCTTTTCCTGGTTTTGCTGGTCCTGCTGATTTTGCTGATTTTGTTGTTGTTGTTGTTGTTGTTGCAACAAATCCTGGGCATAGGCAAGATTATATTTTGCCTCCATATTACCGGGATCAAGCCTTAAAGAGCCCTTGTATGCGTCAATACTCTCTTTTATCTTATTTGCATTCAGGAGAGAATTTCCGAGGTTATACAGGCTGGCTGCTTTCTTTTCGGTGTCATCTGTCATTTCATAAGTTTCAACAAACTCCTGTCCGGCATCTTCGAATTTTTCCTGCCTGTAAAGGGCATCACCCGTATTGAAAAACGCATCATGTAATTCGTCATTCTTATCAATTGCTCTCCGGTAATATATTTCCGACTCAGAATATTTTTTATTCTCATACTCTCTGTTCCCCTGACGTAAATATTTCTTCTCACCCTGCGAATGGCCGGGAATAGTACAACCAAATAATATTGCTACAATGATTATCGATATGAAGTATCTGTTTCTCAGCATACTAGATCACCTTTTATATTCTGAATTTAAACAATTTTATATTCGTAAGTTTCCTGTTTTTCCTTTCCATAATAAAAAACTCCGCAAACAACAGAAATAGTGCAATGGCAGCAAATATCTGAAACTGGTCATTATATTCAGTGTACATAGTACTTTCCATTTCCTGTGTTTTCATCTTTCTTATTTCGCCATATATTTCATCCAGACCGATGTTTGATGTACTTGCCCTCACATAGCTGCCCCGTGCAGTTATTGCAATTTCCCTGAGAATATCTTCATTGAGCTTTGTTATCACTGAATTACCACTTCTGTCTTTAAGATAATCAGTATTGCCTCCTGATTCAATAGGCACCGGGACACCCTGAGGCGAGCCTATGCCGATTGTATGAATAACAATACCAGCTTCGGAAGCCTCTTTGGCTTTACTCACCGGATTATCCTCATGATTTTCTCCATCTGTAATTATAATCATAGCTTTGCTTTTACCTTCGCCAGGGCTGAATGATCGCATTCCCAGGTCGATGGCTGAACCTATTGCCGTACCCTGTTTAGCTACCATTGCCGGGCTTATTGCTGACAGGAACATCTTTGCTGATATATAATCTGTTGTAATGGGAATTTGTGTATAGGCATCACCTGCAAATACTATGAGCCCGATCTTATCATTATCAAGATTATCGATTAGTCTTGTCAGGGCTTGTTTTGCCCTTGTTAGTCTGTCGGGTTGAATATCACGGGCAAGCATTGAATTACTCACATCGAGTGCAATAATTACTTCGACACCTTGTTTTTGGACCTCTTCAAGCCTGGAACCAAATTGTGGTCTTGCCATGATGATAATGACTGACGTAAGTGCAATAAGTCCAAGGAAGAATTTTACTCCCGGCCGGATTCCTGATAACTCAGGAACCAGTTTCTTTACAAGTCCCTGATCACCTAGCCTCTTAAAGGCACGTTTTCTCCTTATGTTGTTCAATACCCATAATATGATCAGTACCGGTGGTAATAACAACAGGTAAAGAAAATCAGGATTTGCAAATCTGAATAACTGCATCTTATGTAAGGTTTCTATATATAGTAAAGCGTAATAATGATTCCAATGCCAGAAGAACAAATCCGAATATTGCCGGCATCAGATATTTCTCCTCTTTTCGTGTAAACTGCCTCACATCTATTTTCGATTTCTCAAGGTTATCAATTTCGTTATAAACTTCAACAAGTTTATTATTATCGGTAGCCCTGAAATAACTGCCACCTGTCTTTGATGCGATATCTTTAAGTACTGCTTCATCAATTTCAACAGGTATATTCTGGTATTGGATTCCGTAAGGTGTCTGTACAGGATAAGGTGCAGTACCACGCGTCCCTACCCCTATAGTATAAACCCGTATACCAAATGTCTTTGCAATATCAGCAGCCGTTGAAGGGGCAATCTCACCCCTGTTATTTACGCCATCTGTAAGCAGTATTATTACCTTGCTCACAGCATCGGAATCCTTTATTCTGTTAATGGCTGTTGCTAGCCCGTTACCTATTGCAGTTCCATCCTCTATCATGCCGCTCTCAATTTCACGCATAAGGTTAATAAGGACTGCATGGTCGGTAGTAAGTGGACATTGTGTAAAGCTTTCACCACTGAAAACCACAAGTCCGATCCTGTCATACGGTCGGCCTGATATAAATTCTGTAGCCACATTTTTTGATGCCTCAAGTCTGTCGGGTCTGAAATCGCGGGCAAGCATGCTCCCCGAAATATCAAGTGTCAGCATAATATCAATCCCCTCGGTGGTCACATCCTGGAATCTGTCGGTTTTCTGAGGCCGTGCAAGGACAATAATAAGAAAAACCACGGCTATCATCCTCAGAGCAAACAATATATGTCTTAAATAATTACGGAAAGTATCCTGTGTCGTATTAAACGGCTCAAGGCCAGGCATGCTGAATGCAGCATTCGTTTTACGCTGTCGCAGGATATAATAAGCTATCATTCCCGGAACAATGACCAGAAGCCATAGAAACAAAGGTTCGGCATATGTTATTCCTGTAATCATACCTGGTTTTTAGTATCAGCTTTTATTGTATCTATTACCTCTTCCTTCTCCATGGTTGCCTCAACAAATGCCCATGAATTTTGAAAATGCACATCATTTTCTACCGGGTCGGGTTTGTATTTTGCAAATTTTACGAGGTCGGAACCTTCGAGTATTGTCTTAAGACTTGTATACAGGCTATTCTTTTTAAAGCCTGTAAGCAACAAGGCCCTAAGAGTTTCAGTTGTCGTCATTTCGAGTGAATAAACACCATATCTGTTCTCGAGATACTGACGTAGTATTTCCGTTAACCTCGAATAGTATAATTTCACTTCTCCCTTTTGCCATAGCTGTTCTTCGCGTAATTTTTCCAGATCACGAAATGCTATGACATGTGCCGGATCGGGATTCACTATGACTTCCGGTTCTCCATTTGTTTTCCTGTATTTCCGAATAATTTTTAAAATTCCCCAAACTACCACGGCAATTACAATTGCCAGCAGTATCCATGGAAGTATTTCGCCCAGTGTAACAGGAGCCCCGTATGGTTCAATGATATCAAATATTTCAGCACTATCGGGTGGTGTGATATTCACTCTCATCACTTCGAGCGGAGAATATTCAGAATAAAATCTTTTTATACCTGTTTCGCTTTTCAGCTCTGCATAAACAGGCGGCACCTCATAAAACCCTGTATCAAAAGATGTTATCAGATATCTATTGACAGTCGTCAAAATATTGTCCTGCATACTTATGCTATCGGTAAAAGGACCTGATACTATTTCAATATTGCGGCAAAGTGTATCTTTCAGTTGTTGAATATCCAGTATAACATCTGAAGGCTGAGTAACAGTAACAGTGTAGTTTATCTGATCACCGATATAAATTCTGTTGCTGTCAAAAGCAGCAGTAACTTCTATTTCCTGTGCATTTGACAATGAAAACAGAGTCGTCAAAAAACATAATAATATGACTGTTCTTCTTATTATCACCTTCTTGCAAACAATTTAATCAATGGTTTGACATAATCTTCATCAGTACGTATATGAGCTGAATCTACTCCGCATCTTGTCAGCATATTAGCAGTTCGTTCAAGATGTTCCTTCCACCATTTGCTATATGTATTTCTGGTATTTGCCGAGGATGTGTCGATCCATTTTTCTTCTCCTGTCTCGGCGTCAGCTACTTTTATCATTCCGATATTCGGCAAATATGTTTCAAGAGGGTCATATACCTTAACAGCAGCAATATCATGTTTATTGGATGCGATACGTAATGCTTCCTCGAAATCAGGTGCAATCAAATCGGATATTATGAATGCTGTGCATCTTTTCTTTATTGCATTTGTGAGGAAACGCAAAGGTTCATCCAGACCGGTATTTTTATTTTCTGATTTGAATCCCAGCAATTCCCTTATAATCCTCAGTATATGCTTTCTTCCTTTTTGTGGTGGTATGAATTTCTCGACCTTATCAGTAAAGAATATCACCCCTATCTTATCGTTGTTGAATATTGCCGAAAATGAAAGTACAGCGGCGACTTCTGTCATTACATCCCTCTTGAAGTTTACTGATGTACCAAAACTTCCCGATCCGCTTACATCAATAAGAAGCATTACTGTCAGTTCCCTTTCCTCTTCAAATACTTTCACATAGGGGTGGTTGAACCGGGCAGTGACATTCCAGTCGATACTTCTGATGTCATCACCATACTGGTATTCCCGCACCTCACTGAAGGCAATACCTCTTCCCTTAAAGGCACTATGGTATTCACCTGCGAAAATATGCCTTGTCAATCCTCTCGCTTTTATTTCAATTCTACGGACCTTCTTTATCAAGTCTGTTTCTTCCATTTCTTGTTTTATATCTCGAAAATATTGACTTGAAATAGTTTTCCACCCATCATCTTTCCTCCTTTACCGCTGTTACCGGGAAGGCAATGCTTTATACATTGTGATAGACTATGGTACCTCAACTACATTCAGTATATCAGCAACAATTTTATCCTGATCGATGTTTTCGGCTTCAGCCTCATAGGTTAATCCTATCCTGTGACGCATTACATCGGGGCATACTGCCCTGATATCTTCGGGTATTACATAACCCCGGCGTTGAATAAAGGCAAATGCTTTTGAGGCCAAAGCAAGGTAGATTGAAGCACGTGGTGATGCTCCATAGGAGATCATATTTTTAAATTCAGGCAGTTCGTATTTCTCCGGATTTCTGCTTGCAAAGACAATATCAAGTATATAGTTTTCAATTTTCTCGTCCATATAAACCTGTCTGACAATATCTCTGGCTTTAATGATATCTGATGGTTTAAGGACAGAATTTGTTGTTGGGAATTCGCTGGCCAGATTCTCCCTTACTATAAGTTTTTCTTCATCCATCGACGGGTAGTCTATCAGTACCTTCAGCATAAACCTGTCGACCTGTGCCTCAGGCAGAGGATAAGTACCCTCCTGCTCTATCGGGTTTTGTGTAGCAAGCACGAGGAATGGTTCATCAAGCTTGAATGTTGTTTCACCTATTGTTATCTGTCTCTCCTGCATGGCTTCAAGAAGTGCACTCTGGACTTTGGCCGGCGACCTGTTTATTTCATCTGCTAGGATGAAGTTTGCGAAAACCGGTCCTTTTTTTACAGTAAATTCTTCTTTCTTCTGGCTGTAAATCATTGTGCCGATCAGGTCAGCAGGAAGAAGATCAGGAGTAAACTGTATCCTGCTGAATTTTGCTTCAATGATTGAGGCAAGCGATTTTATAGCAAGGGTCTTTGCCAATCCCGGAACCCCTTCCAGTAAAATATGCCCATCGGCAAGCAACCCTATTAACAGGCTGTCGGTCAGATGTTTTTGACCCACAATAACCTTTTTCATCTCCATTCTGATGATATCTACAAGGGCACTCTCTTTTTCAATAAGCTCATTTATCTTCTTAATGTCAGTTTTCTGCTCCATGGTTTATTTTTTTATTTCAGCATATCACAAAAGAAATTATCTATTTAATAAAGAGGTGTTAAGGAAAGTTAAAGTTCTGTTAAATTCAAAGACAGCGGATTCCAGCTGAACTCAGCCCATAACGAACATCTTACTATAAGAAGCAACTCAAGGGGAATAAATGCAATATTGAATGTATTCAGAAAAACTAACTGAGCTATTAATGCAATTAATGCGAGAGAAAAAACTATCCTGAACCAGATATACCAGTCTTTGTTTAAAACAAGACTTGTAAGACATAACAGGATGAACGGATTGAGCCATATTATATTGAGGTTCCAATTCAGCTGCGGATGTTCGGAAAAGAAATTGAAGAATATCATCATAATAGCCAGAACAGAATAGATGGGAAAGATTATCATATCTATGATCCTGTTTGGTTTAATACTGCGTATAGTGCCTGACATGATTATGATTACAATAAGCAATAAAGAAAAAATAATAGCAGGTTTTGTTAAAAACGGTGTTTTTATTTCGGGAGGATCAAACTCCAGCAGTGTTTCGGTATTCTGAAGCAGGGTAACCGTCTCCCCGTTCCTGTTTACAACAGCATCTGTCAATCCTTCCTGTAAATCGAAAGGCAGGAACATCCTGTCCCTGAATGAGGCCTTTTTATAGGATGGCATACCCAAAAGAAGGTCTATACCCATCTGAAGCCATGGAAAATGTTCCTGGTACTCTTTAACCAGTTCCCTGAATGTAGGAATATCCAGGCTTGTTTCAGGAGGGTATGTCAATTTATCGCCTATGGCTTTTTCCAGAATATCCCTGATACGTGTGGAACAATCATCATAAAAAAAGTCATATTTATATTTTATATTTTCCGGCTTCATATTTTCTTTCAGCAGGGCAAACAGAGTCTCTAATTCATCAGGACTGAGATTCACTTTTTGTTGATAAACAGATCGTTCCTCAAAAAAATACTCCTGAATAAATCTTTCAAAGGGGTATACTCCAAGCATATATTCCAACCGGCCTTTTGCAAATTTCCATGCAAAATTAGGTGTGGCAAAGTCAAAGACACCCCAGTTATAAGCGAGGTCGCTCCCTTCTGACGGATTAATAATCCTTAATGCACTATGACCGTAAATAGAATATACTTCGGTACCCGGTCCGCAGGTTACCAGGAAAACCTCAACCTCATCATCTGCCTGTGAAAACAGGTTTAAAACACAGGAAAACAATAATGTTATTGTTATCAGATAATTTCTTAGCATTGTGGTCTTTTTTATATTACCACTAATAAAACGCTAAAATGCAAATAAGAATGTAATTAGCATTCAAAACATCCGATTTTTTTTCATATTGCAGATTAGTTTTAATTTTGGAGAGAATTTTATTTCAATGATGAACCTGGAAAAATATGCTTGTATAAATCCTGTATTACTGGCTTTAATAGCCACCTTATTTACCTGGGCTCTCACAGCTCTCGGTGCGGCTATGGTGTTCTTTTTCAAGAGTATCAACAGGAAGATACTCAACTCGATGCTTGGTTTTGCTGCCGGGATCATGATAGCGGCCAGCTTCTGGTCTCTTCTGAAGCCAGCTATCGAGATGGCTGAGGCTGACACCGGTAATCCATGGATGCCTGCAGTAATTGGATTCCTTGCCGGAGGAGCCTTTCTTTACCTTATAGACAGGATTTTACCGCACCTGCACCAGGGACTCTCCATTGATAAGGCAGAAGGTATCAAAACATCATGGCAACGAAGTATTTTGCTTGTTCTGGCAATCACTTTACACAATATTCCCGAAGGACTTGCAGTAGGAGTAGCATTCGGAGCAATTGCCTGCGGTTCGGATCCCGGAATTATGGCCGGTGCTGTTGTTCTCGCCATAGGTATAGGTCTTCAGAACTTTCCTGAAGGTGCCGCTGTTTCAATTCCACTGCGCAGAGAAGGTTTTTCCAGAAGAAAATCATTTTTCTATGGACAGATGTCAGGCATAGTCGAACCCATTGCAGGTGTCATAGGTGCTTTTGCCGTCATAATGGTTAAACCTATGCTACCTTATGCACTGTCGTTTGCAGCAGGTGCAATGATATTTGTCGTTGTTGAAGAACTTATTCCTGAATCGCAGAACGGCCATGAGACCGACCTGTCGACAATAGGTGCAATGTTTGGTTTTGCAACAATGATGTTGCTGGATGTTGCCCTGGGATAGAAGAATCTGTAATTTATGATATATGATATATGATTTTTAAAAATTAATAATAAGAAATATGGATAAAAAATTGGTATTGTTGGTTTTGATAATATGCAGCCTGTCAATAGGTTGTAGTAATAAAGAGCAGTTTCAGATCACCGATCTGCATGTTCATCTTAAAGGTAATTTTGATATCGAGGATGCTGTATTAAAATCAGAAGCTGAAAATATCAGATATGGTATTGCATTTAACTGCGGACTGGGTTTCCCTGTTCACAACGACAGCCAGATAGATTCTCTGCTGGCGATAATGGAAGATTACCCCCAGTTTTATGTCGGCATGCAGGCTGAAGGAAGAGAATGGGTTGATATCTTCTCTGAAGAATCAATAAAGAAATTTGATTATGTCTTTACTGATGCAATGACATTCACTGATGAAAAAGGCCGCCGTAACAGGATATGGATCAAGGAAGAAACATGGATTGACGACGAGGAAGAATTTATGGACTATCTGGTTGTGACAATTGAAAGGATCATGAATAATGAGCCTGTCGACATTTATGTTAATCCAACCTATTTGCCCGAGCAGATGACTGACCGGTATGACACTTTCTGGACTGAAGAGCGGATGGATAAGGTAATTAATGCAGCAATTGCAAATAATATTGCAATTGAGATAAACAACAGGTTCATGATCCCTTCTGAGAAGTTCATCAAACGTGCAAAAGCGGCTGGTGCGAAATTTACAGTAGGTACAAATAATGCTGATGAGAATTTCTCCGGTGCAGAGTATGCACGTGAAATGATAGCAAAATGCAAGCTTACAGAGGATGATTTCTTTCTACCAGTAAAAAAGTAGATACATGGACAGTCTTGATATATTCAGGACATTGAAGTTCCTTCCGGGCATAATACTCGGGCTTACCGTACATGAGTTCAGCCATGCCCTGGTTGCACATAAATGTGGTGATTCGACATCCAGAGATCAGGGAAGGGTGACACTTAATCCGCTCAAGCACATTGATCCCATGGGATTTATAATGCTGCTCATAGCAGGATTCGGATGGGCAAAACCTGTTGAGTTCAATGAACATAACCTGAGGAATCCCAAAAGAGATGTACTTAAAATAGCAGTTGCCGGGCCATTTTCAAATGCAGTACTGGCAATGATCCTGTCGACCCTGTTTGTAATTCTCAAACACCTTGAACCCTCAGGTTTCTATGAGGGCAAATACTTAATTACAGAGCTTTTTGTATATGCAATATATATTAACTGGGGTTTATTCATATTCAATCTTATACCTATTCCCCCTCTTGACGGCTCACATCTGCTTTTAGGTTATTTTAAAAAATATCCGGCTCTGTACAAAACACTATACAGATACGGCACACTTGTTTTATTCGGACTTCTTATAGCCTCAGCCATAACAAAACTAAACCTGTTACCTATATGGCCTGTTATAGAATTTCTCGGGGAAGGATTTCTGGCTTTGCTGGGATATCATCTTTAAACAGTAATAATCCAAAATTACAATTATCCGGTTTTGAATTGTGCTAAATATTTCGTATTTTGCAGAAAATAAGCATATTGTGAAAATTTTTCTGCTAATACAGATAATTATTATGGCAGGTTGTAATGTCCCCCAGACTGGCGAGTACGAATCACAGAGACACAAAATGGTTGAGAGACAGATACGTAGCAGGGGTATTAATAACACTGAGGTACTCAATGCCATGAAGACTGTTCCCAGACATCTTTTTATACCGGAGAATTACCGGGATGAAGCCTATAACGATTACCCGCTTCCGATAGGTTACGGACAGACTATCTCACAGCCTTATATAGTTGCATATATGACCGATGCAGTAAGACCAGCCAGCAATAAGAAAGCACTGGAAATAGGCAC
>Ga0272441_10009848_pt1 | contig 14637 bp, 10 predicted proteins | sample SSMProp6N_FD_193582 | JGI IMG/M metagenome (GOLD analysis project Ga0272441, IMG submission 193582) | Marine sediment archaeal communities from Little Sippewissett salt marsh, Falmouth, MA, United States - SSM-Prop-6N | ecosystem: Environmental > Aquatic > Marine > Wetlands > Sediment ... | reverse complement strand
CGACTCCCGGCGTTACCCTAATCTCCCCGCCTCCGCATCATGATATTTACTCGATCGAAGATATCAAGCAGTTGATCTTTGATTTGCGCAACGTAAATCCGGATGCCCGGGTGTCGGTCAAATTGGTTTCGGAAGTCGGGGTGGGCACGATCGCGGCCGGCGTGGCCAAGGCCCATGCCGACATGGTTTTGATCAGCGGTTACGACGGAGGCACGGGCGCTTCTCCGATTTCATCGATCAAGCATGCCGGCATGCCCTGGGAACTGGGCCTGGCCGATACGCAGCAGACACTCGTGTTGAACAACTTACGCAGCCGTATCCGCGTGCAGACCGATGGTCAGATGAAGACCGGCCGGGATGTGGTGATCGCGGCCTTATTGGGTGCGGAGGAATACGGTTTTGCCACGGCCGCGCTGGTGGTCTGCGGGTGCGTGATGATGCGTAAATGCCATTTGAATACGTGTCCGGTGGGCGTCGCGACCCAGGACCCGGAATTGCGCAAGCTGTTTCGGGGAAAACCGGAATATGTCGTTAATTTTTTTAAATTTATCGCCGCGGAAGTGCGCGAGTACATGGCCCAGTTGGGTTTCCGCACCATGGACGAGATGATCGGCCGCAGCGATCTTTTGGAAATGAACACGGCGATCGATTTTTGGAAGGCCAGGGGACTGGATTTTTCAAAGATTTTTTATCAGCCGCAAACTTCCGTGCCGGTTCGGTGGGTCGAGAAGCAGGATTATGGACTGGAGAAGGCCCTGGATCGACAAATTATTTCGGATGTCCGGCAGGCCATTCACGATCGGCGCAAGGTCGAAAAGAGTTACCCCATCCGTAACACGAATCTCGCGACCGGGGCTATGCTCTCGGGGGAGATCGCCCGGCGTTTCGGCGCGGAAGGACTTCCGGACGATACGATCCGGCTGACGTTTAAAGGTTCGGCAGGTCAGAGTTTCGGCGCTTTCGCCATGAAAGGACTGACCATGGTTTTGGAAGGCGAGGCCAACGATTACATGGCCAAAGGTATCTGCGGAGCCCGCATGATCGTCAAGCCGCCCCAGGGTGCCCTTTTTGATCCGGGAGAGAATATCATCTGCGGGAACGTATTGATGTACGGCGGGACATCCGGCGAGGTTTATATTCTCGGCCGGGTCGGCGAGCGGTTTGCGATCCGTAACAGCGGTGTGCAGGCCGTGGTTGAGGGCGTGGGCGATCACGGATGCGAATACATGACCGGCGGCCGGGTCGTGATCCTGGGAGAGACCGGGGTTAATTTCGCCGCGGGCATGAGCGGCGGGATTGCGTATGTCTTTGACCCCCAGAGCCAGCTGGATGCCCGTTGCAATTTAAGCATGGTGGACCTGGAATTGGTCCGGAATCCGGATGATATTGCCGAATTGAAAGGCATGATCGAACGCCATTTTAAATATACAGGCAGTGTTAAAGCGAAAACGGTTCTCGATCATTGGGAGGACAGTCTGCCCAGTTTTGTTAAGGTCTTTCCGATGGAATACCGGCGGGTACTGGGTCAAATGATGCGGGAGGATGAGGAAACCGAACGCGAAGAAGTGGAGTTTAAATGATTTTAGGACTGAATTGGATTAAACATTCATGGCTCAGACAGTCCTCGCTTTACTACTGACAGTCCGGCGAGCCGGAAACACCTCGGTGTTCAGAATGGCTCGCCGAAGGTCTTTTCGTGCTCAGGTCGCTTCGCTTAATTCGCACTTCAAAGACCTTCGGCTCGCAATGAAATTTGACACCTCGGCCTTCCCGACTCCCCGGGAGTCGAAAGGGATATTTAAACTAAATCATTAAACGCCTTTCATCGCATTCGGGGGAAGATGGTAAAAAAGGGGTTTATTAATCAAGATTGTTTTGTAAATTTGCGATTTTTTTAAGATTTTGATATTCGAATTTTAAATTTCTTGAAAGGGTAACAATGGGTGACATTCAGGGTTTTATGAAATATGACCGGCTGGATCTTGATAAGGAGCCGGCTGACATCAGGGTCAAACACTGGAAGGAGTTCGTGCTGCCCCCACCCCAGGAACAATTGCGGACCCAGGGGGCGCGGTGCATGGATTGCGGTGTGCCGTTTTGCCATTGGGCCTGCCCGGTCGGCAACCTGATCCCGGAGTGGAATGACCTCGTTTTTCGCAATGAATGGCAGGAAGCTTTGGCCCGTCTCAGGGCGACCAATAATTTCCCCGAATTCACCGGCCGGGTTTGCCCGGCACCGTGTGAGGATGCCTGTGTCTTGGCGATCAACAAACCGGCGGTGACGATCAAGAATATCGAGCGGGTCATTATCGAAGAAGGTTATCGTCGGGGGTGGTTGCGACCCCGGCCTCCATTATCTCGGACCGGCCGCAAGGTCGCGGTCATCGGTTCGGGCCCGGCCGGCCTGGCCTGCGCGGATCAATTGAATCGGGCCGGGCACGAAGTCGCCGTCTTTGAAAAGAATGAAGATATCGGCGGGCTGCTTACATTCGGAATTCCCGATTTCAAGCTGGAAAAACAGATCGTCCAGCGCCGGGTGCGGTTGATGGAGGCGGAAGGCATTGTATTTAAGACCGGGGCGCATGTCGGTAAGGATATCAGTTCTGGTTATATTAGGAAAGAATTTGATGCCATGGTTCTGGCCGGCGGCGCGGAACAGTGCCGGGATTTGAATGTCCCGGGCCGGGAAATGAAAGGCATTTATCAGGCGATGCAGTATCTCCCGCAGCAGAACCGCGTTAATAAAGGGCAGAGTTTTTCCCGCCAGGAGCGGATTGACGCCGCAGGAAAGCATGTCATTGTTTTGGGCGGAGGGGATACGGGATCGGATTGCGTGGGTACCGCCAATCGCCAAGGGGCGAAATCAATCAAACAGTTCGAGATCCTTGGTTGTCCGCCCCAGGAGAGGCCGACCGACAATCCCTGGCCGCAATGGGCGCGGATTTACCGGCCGTCCACTTCGCACGAGGAAGGTGTTGAACAGCACTACGGCATGTTGACCAAATCATTGAGCGGAAGGGACGGCTGCGTGAAAGAACTGCACGGTGTCCGGCTCGAGTACGGCGCGGTCGATCCCAAGACCGGGCGGCCGGTCTGTGCGGAGATTCCGGGTTCGGGATTCAACATGCCCTGTGATCTTCTGATTCTGGCCATGGGTTTTCTCGGACCGGTCAAAAAAGACATGCTTCAAGAGCTTGACGTGGAGCTCGATGCGCGGGGGAATGTCAAAACCGATGAGCATTACATGACCAGCATGCCCGGAGTGTTTGCAGCCGGGGATATGCGCCGGGGCCAGTCCTTGGTGGTTTGGGCCATCAACGAAGGCCGGTCCGCGGCTCAAGGCGTGCATAATTGGTTAAGGGCATTAAGGTAACGGGGAATCCTTCGCGGCTCAAACAGTCCTCGCATCTGCCTTTTTGTAAAAGGCAGATGCTGCGGAACTCGCCACGAAGGATTCCCCGTTACTTTTCATATCCCTAAAACGTTATTGTTAGACTTCCCTATGGTTGCTTATATCCGGTCTGCTTCATGACGGTTAAATCCATTATCATTATTTCTTTCGGCCCGTTTTAAAAACGGGCCGTTTTTGTTGGATTTACTTACCCGAAGGCGTAAAATGAAATAACATGTACAACCTGTTTGAGGAGATAGAAATAAATGGGACGAAATAAAGTGCGATTATTGATTTGGGGTTCCGTGGCTGTGCTGGTTTTGGCTTACGCGGGGATGGAATATTCATACCGGCACAGGTACGAATCACCTCAAACGGCCCTAGAGTATCATTCCCTGGGGAAAAAGTGCATTCAACAAAACAATTTTTCTGAAGCCGAAGAATACCTGAACAGGGCGATCGAACTGGATCCGGACTTGGGCAAAGCGTATATGGACCTTGCCGTTGTTTATAATGAGTATGGCTATTTGAACAAGGCCGTTGAGTATTCGGAAAAAGCCCTCCCGCTCATGACGCACCCCCTTAATATCGAGATTTTGTACTTTAATCTCGGAGAATTATATACCGACCTCAAGCAACCGGAACAGGCCTGGGAATATTATCGAAAAAGTTATGAAATGAATTCTTTCAGGGCTCGTCTCTGGCCCAAAGATCCGCCCGAAAGACTTCAGTATGTGATGGATGATGATCGAGAGGCGTTTGTTAAAAAGGTAAAGAACCGGCAGGTCCCGCCTAAAGCGTATATCAACCGGATTGACCGGATCAACGACTTCATTGACCAGAAAAAGCAAGACGACGCCATCAAGGAGATCATGCTTTTCCTTGAGCAGAATCCTGACTCTGATTGGGCTGATTGGTTTCGGATACATCTCATACGGGCTTATCACCAAAACAACCAACTTGATGAAGCCTTGGAACAGGTCGATATTCTGCAAAGCCGGGATTTATCCGAGAACGATCAGGCCTTGCTGAATTATTTCTCCATGTTTGTTTATAAAGATTCGAAGGAATACGAAAAAGCCGCCCGGATTATGGATGAGGTACGGCCTGAACACCTTCGGGATTATTCGCCGGATGAGGTCCAATATAACCAGTCATTACTTTTGCAGGATATGGGGGATTATGATCGCGAACGGCAGGTCTTAAATAAAATTGTAGGGCAGAAGTCAAAGGACCGGTTTGCCTTTGATGCCATCAGGCGGCTCTATGAAATGGACCTGATCCAGGGCCGTTACCGTCAAGCTTATGAGAATATGATCACCGAAGGATTTTTGGTATTTCTTTATAGCGGACTGGTTATTTCCGTGGGATTCGCTTTTATCATGACCATTGTCTTTTTTGCTATTCATCGGATATTCTTTTTGAGCACCGTTCCCAAAGTCCGGAAATCTCCGTTCCGGCTTTGGCATTTCTTTTTATTCCTGGCTTTCATTTTTGTATGCCAGCCGTTTCTGGAGACGTTTTTTTTAGAGTTTAATTACAATGTTTTTCCCGTGCTTAATCGTTTGCAGTTGAACCCGCAAATTTTCTCCCAAATCCTCACCGAACTTTTTATGGTCGCGCTGATCATCTATATTCTGAAAGATCGCTACAGGGTTGATTCGCGTGTGATCGGGTTGTCCATTCGCAGCCGCAAGACGGCGATCCTGGCTCCCATGGCGATCGTCCTGAGCATGATCGCCGCCGCGATCGTATACGGATGGATCATGCAACTTTTTGGTATAGCGGAGCCGCCGGAGTCAATGATGCAGAAACAGGTCCGGTTCATTCACAATCAGGGGAATCCCGGCCAGATATTTCTGATATATCTAATCATTGTCCTGATCGGGCCTTTGGCCGAAGAAATGTTATACCGTGTTTTTCTTATTCGGTTTACGCAAAAATACACGAATGTTGTATTCGCGGTTATCCTCAGCAGTTTTCTTTTTGGCATTTCCCACGAACCTCCGATTCTTATGCCGCTCATGTGCATTTACGGAGTTATTTTTTCTTTAGGGTATTTATGGACCAAGTCGATCATCCCGGGTATTCTGGCCCACGCCTTGTATAATTTGCTCGTGTCGTTTGATTTTATTATCAATGGGGGGATAAATTAGTGACAGAGACTATTTTTTCTTTATTTAAATGGCCCGTTTTTAAAACGGGCCATTTTTTATTGGATTTTCGCAGGTGAAGATTTAGAATAAATAAGGCATAGGCTTTTATTCAGTTTTCTTGGGTTATTGAGACGATGACCTCTTAATATGAAATTTTTAAAGCCGCTGCATTATTTCTATCAGCATCATGTCCCCGAGGAATCGGTGCGATTCCGCCTCAAAGGCCAGATGCCGAAGTTTTGGCCTCCTCAGCCCAATCGTTTCTGGAAAATGATATTAGCGCCGATTTCATTTTTACATGGCAAGGCCTTTATGCGCCTAACGCATATTGAGTATGTTCATGTCGATGAAACCTTTAGACAATGTAAAGCCGGCGACGGGATTTTAATCGCTCCGAACCATAGCCATGAAGTCGATGCCTATGTCTTGTCTCAAACATCCAAGAGAGTTAGAAGGCATTTTTATTATATGGCCGCTTGGCCGGCGTTTACCATGTGGGGTGGGCTCGGGGGATGGGTTCTGCAAAAGATGGGGGCGTTCAGTGTGGACCGGGATGGCGCGGACAGGCGGGCTATCCGTTGTGCGAGCGATTTATTAAGCAGCGGCGAAACGCTTGTTATCTTTCCCGAAGGGGAAATCCACCGATTGAATGATCGGCTTAAGCCCATTCTCGATGGAGCTGCGTTTATTGCTTTAAATGCCTATCATGAATTACAAAAGAATCAAAGCCAGGCGGATATCTGGATCGTTCCGGCCGCTGTCCGTTATAAGTTTGTCGAAGATATCCGGCCGGAAATGGAAAAGGCCATCGCTGATTTGGAGAAGCATTTTGCCTGGTACAAGTCCAAGGCCCAGGCAACGCTGCGCGATAGGATTGTCGCGCTCGGCGAGCTGATCCTGACGATTAAGGAAAAGGAAAAATTAGGCAATTCTTACGAGAATGAACACGATTTGCCAAAAAGGATCCAGAATCTGATCGACGCATTATTATCGCGTCATGAAAAAGAATATTCCATCAAGAGCTCAGCTGACGAGTCGACCTCTTTGCGGGTCAAGGCCCTGAGACGGAAGTCGCTTGAGATCTGGACGAACGAAGAAGAAAGTGAAGAGGCCCGCACTCACGCCAAGCAAGTCCTTGATGATGTTCAACTATCATTGCAGCTTTCGAGTTATCCGGGTGATTATATTGCCGAAGAGCCCAGCATCGAAAGGATGGCCGAGACCATAGAAAAATTTCAGGAAGATATATACGGCGCTATCCGCCCCATTGGCAAGCGCAAGGCCTGGCTGATTTTCGGCGAGCCGATCAGCTTGAAGAGCATTGATTATTCCCGTCACAAGCGGGATATCATCACCGGCTTAACTAGTGATATCGAACAAGCGATTACTGATATTATGAAGCGACGGCCTTTTTAAAAAAAATGCAAAACCCCGGAGCAATATCCACCGGTGAAATCGGCCTTTTCCTGCCGTAGCTAAATCTAATAAATAGTTTGACGAAGAATCACCCGCCCGATATATTAAACATATCTTAGCCGATTATTAATATTCTTATAAAAATTAATATTATGGAAAGCACCGACCAGATTATGGCCGCGATTTACAGCGCGGTGGACGAGATCAACCAGACCTTACCTCCGGAGAACCATATCCCCAAGTCCGAAGATACAGTGCTGATGGGTCCCCAAAGCGCGATCGATTCCCTGGGCGTGGTCCTTTTGATCGTTGCGATCGAACAAAAGGTTTCCCGGGCCCTGGGCCGGACCGTTGTGCTGACGAATAATATGCTGGTATCGGCCGAGGAAAATCCTTTCAAGACCTTGGGTGCTTTGCGCAAACATATCCTTCAATTGACGGCATCCGATGCCGGGCTTTAGCCTTGGTATATCGGGAGCCCTTTTCATGAAAATAATTCAGTTTTTCAATCGCAAATTTTTCATTGTATGCGGGATTTGCATGTTGGTTTATTTCGTGCATCTTATTCCGCATAAGCAAATCGATATCATCGGCGATGAACGCATGCCGTTCCTTTCGCACAGCCTGCCTTTTACGAAAATGCCGCCCAAAGAAGACAAGCTGCGTGTTATCCTGATAGGCAATTCTGTCTGGGAAACCACACCCATCGTGACATATCTTTTAGAGTTACAAAGTCACTCCTCCCGCTATATCGAGGTAGGGAATTTTTCAATGTCCGGGACATCCACCGGGGATTACCTTTTTATTTACAATTATATCCGCCAATTTCGTCCGGATTTAATTGTTGTTGGGCTTTACCCCCTGAGCTTCACTCTTGAAGAACCTTTGTTCCGGCACAAGGCCCATCAGCTGATTTTCCGTCCGGAAATGAAGCCACTGTGGCGTACACGGGTCATGAAAGAATACAGCCGGGACGAATGGGTTGAAAGTTTTATTTACAGTCATTTCCCTTTATACCGTTCTTTTGTTGTTTGGAAAAATCGCCTGCGAGATGAAGCCGGTTCATTATTCCGTAAATTTCTCCGTATCCCCGTCATGGATATCATGCCGCCGATGGAGCTAAGAGAGATGCCATTACCTGAGCCTGACTCGGCGGATATCCGGACGGAAGAACTTGAAAAGTCGTGGGAATGGTTGGTTTTGTTAGTCAACCAAATGGAAGAAGACAGACAAAAAGCTGTTTTTATTCTCCAACCCACATCCATTAAAACCGTTTCAATATACAAACGCATTCCTGTTCTGTTTAGGGGCAAACGGTATGTTAAATTCTATGATCTCGGCCAGTATTTTGAAAACGAATATTTCCAGGACAAGATCCATCCTGATTATCATAAAGGTTCCGCGATAAGTGCCGCTCGGTTATTTAAGATCATTAACAGGCATTTGATCCCATGAATTTTCATTCGTTGACATTCGTTGTTTTTGCGCTCATTTTTTATACGATCTACTTTCTGTTGGGGAAGAAGGCCCGGCCGTATTTCATCCTGTTGGCAAGCTATATTTTTTACGGGTGGTGGGATTTTCGTTATCTGGGTTTGATCCTGATCTCCACCGCGGTAGATTATTTTGTTGCCATGCACTTGCCCAAGGTGTCCGAAACCCGTCAAAAAAAATTGCTCTTAAGTATCAGCATTGTGGCGAATCTCTCGCTCTTGTTTATCTTTAAATATTTCAATTTTTTTAGTGCTTCGTTCAGGGATATGCTGGTCGGGCTTGGTCTGCAGCCCCATGAAGTGACTCTGAAGGTCCTATTGCCCGTTGGTATTTCATTTTATACCTTTCAGACCATGGGCTATACCATTGACGTTTATCGCAATAAAGTTGCCCCTGAAAGGAATCCGGTCTTATTCGCGGTTTATGTCGCTTTCTTTCCGCAGTTGGTCGCGGGCCCGATCGAGCGGGCTTCCCGGCTATCGCCCCAGTTGAGATGCCTGGACAAACCAAGCAGAAAGCAAATCCAGGCCGGAATCTGGATGCTGGCCTGGGGGTATTTTTTAAAAATGTTTGTGGCGGATAATATGGCTCGGATTGTGGATGTCACTTTCACATACGGCAGGGAGCGGGCAAGTACGCTTTTAACCAAAGCCCCACCGGATCCGTTTGTTCTCACCAATGTTCGCTGGGATGGGCTTTTTCAAGTGATGCAGGTCCACCTGACTTCAATGGAGATCATTTTAGTTCTTATGGCTTTTGCTTTACAGATCTACGGTGATTTCGCGGGGTATTCCAATATCGCGCGGGGTTTGGCCAAACTGCTGGGGATCGATTTGATGCTCAACTTTCGTCAGCCTTATTTTTCAAAAAGTCCGGCCGAATTTTGGCAGCGCTGGCATATCTCTCTGTCTACTTGGTTAAGGGATTATCTTTATATTCCCTTAGGCGGAAATCGCGCCGGTTTGCTTTTGACCTGCCGCAATTTAATGGCAACCATGTTGCTGGGAGGGCTGTGGCACGGGGCCTCCTGGGTTTTCGTCATCTGGGGCGCTTATCATGGCATGTTGTTAGTGGGCCAACGGCTACTGGATCATTGGGCCCAGGGCCGCGGGCGAATAAAATTAGTATTAACGCGATGTGCGGTTGTCCTGACCCCTTTGTTGACGCTTTACGGTTGGCTGATTTTCCGCTCGAATAATTATTCGCAGTTAAAGTACATGACCGTGCATTTATTCACGGATTTCAGGATCCCACAGCCGATAGATATGAAAAAGTTTTGGGTATATTGTTTCTGGGTGGTTTTGTGCGGGAGCATCGTTTGGATTGCCGATTTTCTTCAGGAAAGGAGAAAGGAGGATCCCTTGTTCCGGTTTGACCGTATTTTCGATTATTGTCTGGCCGGGGGGTTGATCTTTTTGGCGCTGGTCTTTGGCGGCCCGTCCGAACCGTTTATATACTTTCAGTTTTAATGTGTTTTTAATCGACATGGGAATTTTGGGGTTTTAATCTTTTAAGGGTTTGACAACGGGTTTGTTTCAGATATATTAAATAGGAATTCTAATAATAATATTAATTTACCAGTTTATGTTAGGACGTTGAATTGCATATTTCAGTTTAAATATTTCAGAGGAGTTCCGTCCTGGTGAATAAGCGTTCCCTTCATTCCCTCATTCTTTCCGATTTCAATTCAGACCTTTTTCGCAATTTTCTTATCCAGACTTCGCAATCATTATCCGTGCAGGCATCGGCGCCGGCATTCGGCCAGGTGATGCAGACACTGATGTCACCCGAAGAAGAGATCTGGGAGAATCCCTATGATCTGATGGTGATCTGGACTCGGCCTGAGGGAGTGATCCCTTCATTTAACCTAGATTTGGGTCCGGGGCCGGTTGATCTGGAAACATTGCTGAATGAGGTGGATCAGTTTTCGAAAGCGATCTTGCAGGTGAAGGTTAAGGCCGGGATGATCATTGTCCCCTCCTGGGTATTGGCTGATGATGGGGAAGGAGGAGGTGTTTTCGATATGAAGGTCAAGGGGTTGCGGTATCAATTGATGCGCATGAATCTACGCCTGGCAGAGAATCTGAATGATGCCGCCAATATTTTTGTTTTGGATACCCGGATTTGGCTGCAGCCGGTGGGGGCCGAGGCCTTTAGCCCAAAGCTTTGGTACATGAGTAAGATCCCGTTTCATCCGGATGTTTTTAAGGCAGCAGCTCAGCATATCCTGGCAGTCGCGGAAAATACTTTGTTGGGAACGAAAAAAATCATTATTTTGGATCTTGATGATACGCTTTGGGGCGGGGTGATCGGCGAAACCGGGTGGCAGGGGATTCAGCTTGGCGGTCACGATCCAATCGGCGAGGCCTTTGTTGATTTTCAGCGCGCGCTCAAATCATTGCAGCAACGCGGCATTTTGCTGGCCATGGTCAGCAAGAATCAACAAGCGGTCGTGGAAGAGGCCTTTGAGAAACATCCCGAGATGGTTTTGAACAAAAGTGATTTTGCCGCTATGCGGATCAATTGGAAAGATAAAGCTGAGAATATTATTGATCTCATGAAAGAATTGAATCTGGGCCTGTCGTCGGCTGTTTTCATCGATAACAGCGCTTTTGAACGCGCCCGGATTCAAGAGGCCTTGCCAGAAGTGCTGGTGCCTGATTGGCCGGAGGATTTGATGCTTTATAAAGTTAATTTAAGCCGGTTAAGATGTTTTGATACAACAGTCATCAGTGTTGAAGATCAAAAGCGAACGGAAATGGTGGCTCAGGAAAAGGAGCGTCACGAATTAAAGCAGCAATTGCCGTCTTTGGATGAATGGATCCGGACCTTGGCGATTACGATTAGCGTCGAAGATTGTAATGAAGGGAATCAGGCCCGCGTGGTTCAGTTATTTAATAAAACCAATCAGATGAATTTGACCACCCGGCGTCTAACGGAGAAAGAATTAACCGATTGGCTGAAATGCGGGCAGCGGTGTTTAAAGGTATTCCGGGTCCGTGATAGGTTCGGGGATTATGGCCTGACTGGGATCATCAGCTTGGATGCTCAGGGCGAAGAAGGCTGGATCATTGATTTTATCCTCAGCTGCCGGGTCATGGGCCGCCGCGTCGAAGAAACCATGCTGCATGTTATGAGTCAGCAGGCCGGGCCGATGGGATTGAAAAAGCTTTTTGCCGAATACATTCCGACCTCGCGCAATCAACCGTGTCAGGAATTCTTTAAAAGATCAGGTCTTCAGGAGCAGGGGAGCATTTTTACCTGGGATCTGAAAGAGATTTATCCCTGCCCGCAGGGGATAAAGATTCAATCGCCCCCGGGAGGTGGTTCATGAAGAAATTTTTTGAATGGGCCGTGACCGCGCGCACTCGGTTTTTCCCGCATCAGAAATTCACTGACGCGGTTCTTCATGCCGTACGCGCCCAAGGCCTGCTGCCTGTCCCGGCCGCGAGCCTGGAAAAGAGCAAGGGCGTGATCGAGATTTATAAGGATCCCGAACGCCGGGCTATCGTGGATCTGGTTCACCGGGTCAAAAAGGAAGTCCCGTTCCTGCTGACGCCGGCGGAAGGATATCAATTGGTCAAGGCCTGCCAGCAGGCATTGAAAACGCCGGGGGAGATCGCCGAGGTCGGGGTGTTCAACGGCGGTTCCGCCAAGTTGATCTGCGAGGTGAAAGAGGAGCGGTATTTGCATTTGTTTGACACCTTTGCCGGCCTGCCGGATACCCAGGAGATCGACCGCTCGCGTTTTCAGACCGGGGAGTACAGCGCTGATCTGCAAAAGGTCAGGGAATATCTGGCCGCCTATTCGAATATAGCTTTTTATCCTGTCATTTTTCCCGGGACAGCGGGCCCGGTTGCGGATAAGCGCTTTTGTTTCGTGAATCTTGATGTGGATATTTATCAGAGCACCAAAGATTGCTTGGGATTTTTCTATCCCCGGATGAATCAGGGCGGCATCCTGATGTCGGATGATTACAATTTCGCGCCCGGGGTGAAGAAGGCCTTTGACGAATTTTTTGCCTCCCGGCCGGAACCTATTGTTGAGTTGCTCGGGTCCCAGTGTTTGATTGTAAAAGTGTAAGTTTTCAAGTGCAGGGTGTCATGTTGGACAAGAGCAAGTATTGTCGCAACGTATCACATTAAATTTTTCCCATTCACCTTAACAAGGGCCGTTTTTTGGATTTCGTTCTCCTCAAGATAAAAAGGGCTTCGCACCCCATGATTTCGATGAAAATGGCCGTACTTTTTTTGATTGTTTATCTTTGTTTGACAGCCAGGGCAGGAGATTGTTATGTCTTTCCGGCTTGCGATCCGGTTGAGCCGGACGCGGGCGCTGTCCGGGCGGTTAAAGATGCGGCCCGGCAGGCCTGCGGCGGTGAACCGTTGATTAAGCATGTCTGCTCGGGTCCTTTATCAAAAATGACTTTTCAGATCGATTGCCCGCCGCGTCAAGTTTACCGCAATCTTGAATTGCATGATAAGGGCATCTGGGGATACGCGGGGCAGGAAGCGATGCTGGTAGCACCGATGAGCCAGTACGTTCGCATCAAAGGAGAAGAAGAGACCTTTTCTATCGATGAAGATATCTCTCTTGAACTGGCGTACGAATTGTATAGCTATGTTAAGGGCCTGATCTCCCAAGACGCTTGGATCACCGTGATTCGCCGGGAATCTTCGCTTTCAGCCCCTGCGTCACCAGGCGACAATGATTATGAGGTCTGGGTGACGAGGGACTTTCCGAATTCACACATCTATTTTCTGCGGCATACATGCACCGCCCCGGGGGCCTGCCGCCTGACAATTATAGGAGAATCGGATTTTACGCCTTAGCCGAAAAATTGAAGACGTTTTTCAAGAATTATTGGAATAAACAATGTTGTAAATTTAATTCGGATCAAGATAAAAGAATAAGAGAATAAGGTGACAGTCACCTTCCGTCACTTATAATCTACAAATATAAAACATGCTCTTCAATTCTCTCCAATTCGCACTTTTTTTTGTTATCGTCTATGGCCTGTATCTGCTGCTGAACCATAAATGGCAGAACCGTATGCTGCTGGTAGCCAGTTATGTCTTTTACGGGGCCTGGGACTGGCGTTTCCTGGGCTTGTTGTTTTTTTCAACGCTGTATAATTTTGCATGGGGACTGGCGATCCACAGGACACCAGATCCTCGGCGGAAGCGGTGGTTTTTGTTTTGGGCCGTCTTGGGTAATCTGACGGTCCTGGGATTTTTCAAATACTTCAATTTTTTCCAGCAGAATCTGGTCAACCTGCTGAATCTTTTCGGCTTATCTCTGAATCCCGTCATCCTTGATATTATCCTGCCATTAGGAATTTCATTTTATACGTTCCAGGCCATGAGTTATGTGTTGGATATTTATCGCCGTCAGATGCCGCCGACGGATAAGTTTTTTGATTTCGCTTTATTTGTATCTTTCTTTCCTCAGCTGGTGGCCGGGCCGATTGAACGCGCAAAAAATCTTTTACCCCAGATCCAGCAGCCCCGCCAGGTCACCAAGGATTTGTTTTTCGAAGGCGCGCATCTGGTGTTGTGGGGCTTGTTTTTGAAGGTGTATATCGGTGATAATCTGGCCAAGATCGTTGATCCGATCTTTACCTCGGGCATGACGGTTAATGGCGCGGCGGTCCTGGTCGGCACGTACGCGTTTTGTTTCCAGGCCTTTTGCGATTTCGCCGGCTACAGCAAGATGGCGCGCGGTCTGGCCAAAATGATGGGCATCGAGATCATGATCAACTTTCGTTTGCCATATTTCGTAACCAATCCGCAGGCCTTTTGGAATCATTGGCATATCAGCTTAAGCTCCTGGGTACGTGATTATATTTACTACCCGGTGTTTGCGGGTTTTCAAAGGATCCGCGGCAATGCCAAGGTTTATGTCGCCATCATGGTGTCCATGATCCTGATGGGCCTTTGGCACGGCGCCGCTTGGAATTTTGTGCTGTGGGGCGTATATAACGGATTGGCCATTGTGGTTTATCTTCTTATCCGGCCCAAGGTTTTTAACTGGATCAATCCGCAAGGTCCGGTCTTGAAAAACATCTGGCTGGCGCTCAGGATTTTCTGGATGTTTCATGTCAGCGCCATCGGCATGCTGATTTTTCGCTCGGCCGGATTCGGTCATGTGACCGTCTTGCTGCGGGCATTGTTTTTTAAT